>FWPU01005322.1_pt1 | contig 28235 bp, 40 predicted proteins | sample 2228361 | NCBI WGS metagenome assembly FWPU01 (sample SAMEA103939777, study PRJEB20133) | metagenome
CCGGTGGCGCTCGAGCAGGGCTCCAAGTTCGCCATCCGTGAAGGCGGCCTGACCGTCGGCGCCGGCGTCATCACCAAGATCCTCGAGTAAGCGGAGCGCTTGAGTAAGGCAGACTTATGACCAAGCAAAAGATTCGAATTCGTCTCAAAGCGTATGATCATCGTGTGCTCGACCAATCTGCGAAACGGATTGTCGAGACAGCGGAGCGCTCCGGCGCGCGCGTGATCGGGCCTGTGCCTTTGCCCACACGTATCGAGCGCTTTACGGTGCGTCGCTCGACATTCATTGACAAAGATTCGCACGAGCACTTCGAGATTCGCACCCATAGCCGTTTGATTGATGTCCTCGAGCCGGATTCCAAGACGATTGATATGCTCATGCGTCTTAATCTACCGGCAGGCGTGGACATCGAAATTAAGTTGTGAGTCCGGTTGATGGAGGCGAGACGCTCCGCAGTGGGTGTCTCTCAAGAACATTAGCAGGCAATAGTTGTTGTAGAATGCTGTTGGCGTGACGACAGCGCAAGAACGGTTCTGCGCGTGGACCCTCCCAATCGCTTGTGTCGCGGCAAGCCGTTTGACTGCGTTGTTGAGGAGATGATGCAGCCGAAGCCCCGGCTGACAGTCTCGTAATTTTGATGCATTGAAGGAGAAAACTGAGAATGAGCAAAGGGCTGATTGGAAAGAAGATTGGCATGACCCAGATCTTCGATGAGGCTGGCGCGGCGGTGCCGGTAACCCTGATCGAGGCTGGGCCATGCTATGTTACCCAGGTCCGCTTGCCGGAGCGGGATGGCTATACCGCTGTTCAGCTTGGGTTTATGGAGGTGAAATCGAAGCGTTTGACCGCGGGTGAATTGGGGCATTTAAAAGCCAACCAATTGCCACCCCTGCGCTTCCTGCGCGAGTTCCGCGTCAAAGACGTCAGCGACTATAAGGTTGGCGACAAGATTACGGTAGACGTCTTTCAGGTTGGCGAGCGGGTGGATGTGACCGGCACCAGCAAAGGCAAAGGATTTCAGGGGCCTGTGAAACGGTATCACTTTCGTGGTGGGCCGAAAACGCATGGTGCTTCTGACCGGCTTCGTGCTCCGGGCGCCAGTTCCTCGACGACGACGCCGGGGCGCGTCTACAAGGGAACGCGGCGGGCTGGTCACATGGGCAATCGCACGGTGACGGCCCAGGGCTTGAGCGTGGTGCTGGTAGATGCGGAGCGCAACCTGCTGGGCGTGCGAGGGGCGGTGCCTGGCCCACGCGGTGGACTGGTCTTGATTCGAGAAGCGCGCAAACAGTAGCGTGGCAATGGGAGCATAGTGCTATGGAAGTAGATGTGTTCAACATGAAAGGTGAAAAGGTCAGCACGGTGGAATTGCCGGCGGAAATCTTCGAGGCTCCCGTGCGTGTGGACTTGATGCATCAGGCCTATGTGCGGCAGATGGCTAATGCACGCTTGGGCACCCACCAGACCAAGACACGCGGGGAGGTGGCTGGTGGTGGGCGTAAGCCCTGGCGTCAAAAGGGTACTGGTCGTGCCCGTCAGGGTAGCACGCGTGCCCCGCACTGGGTCCATGGTGGCATGGCGCACGCTTTAAGGCCCCGTTCCTATGCCCTGAAGATGCCTCGCAAGATGCGGCGCGCGGCCTTGCGTTCGGCACTCTCGGCCAAGGCCGCGGAAGCGGCGGTGGTAGTCGTGGATGATCTAACGCTGGAAGCGCCGAAAACGCGCCTGATGGCCGAGGCGCTGCAGCGTCTGGTCGGTCACGCCAGCGCTTTGATTCTGGCCCCGGCCAAGGACGAGCAGTATGAATTGGTAGCTCGCTCGACGAACAATTTGCCGGATGCCAAGTTGCTGTTGGCCCAGTATGTGAACGTCCGCGATGTTCTTGGCTATGACAAACTCGTCATGCCGCTCAAGGCGCTGGACGTGCTCAAGAGTTTTCTGATGTAGGAGGCCCGGCATGACGACGATTTATGAAGTCTTACGCCGTCCCTTAGTGACCGAGAAATCGCGCCGTCAGTTCAAGGCCCTGAATCAATATGCCTTTGAAGTGACGCCCGATGCGACCAAAACGCTGGTCAAGGATGCCGTGGAATTGCTGTTCAAGGTTAACGTGGTGAACGTGCGGATCATCAACGTGCCTGGCAAGCGCACGCGCCGTATGCCCACCCGCCGCATGGTCATTCGCAAACCCGGCTACAAGAAAGCAATCGTGACTCTGGTCGAGGGCCAGACGATAGAGTTCTTTGAAGGGGTGCAGTGATGGCTGTGAAGAAGTATAAACCGGTGACGCCCGGTCAGCGTGGCATGACCGGCTACACCTTCGAGGAAATTACCAAAACTACCCCGGAGCGGAGCCTGATTATTCCGCTGCGCAAGCGGGGTGGACGGAATGTTTACGGGCGCGTGACGGTGCGCCATCGCGGTGGTGGAGCACGTCGCTTTATCCGCATCGTGGATTTCAAGCGGGATAAACGCGGTATCCCGGCGCGGGTAGCCGCGATAGAGTATGACCCCAACCGTTCGGCGCGACTTGCCTTGCTTCACTATGCCGATGGCGAGAAGCGCTATATCATCGCCCCCCTGGGGCTGAAGGTAGGTGACACGGTCATGGCCGGCCCCCAGGCTGAGATTCGTCCTGGCAATAGCCTGCCGCTGGCGAACATTCCGGTCGGAACGCTGATTCACAACATCGAGTTGAAGGAGGGGCGCGGCGGGCAGCTGGTGCGCGCGGCAGGCGGGGCCGCGCAGTTGCTGGCGAAGGAGGGCGATTATGCCCAAGTTCGCTTGCCTTCGAGCGAAGTGCGTTTGGTACGGCAGACCTGCTATGCGACAATCGGCCAGGTTGGTAATCTGGATCACTCGAACATTAAATTGGGCAAAGCCGGGCGCAAACGCCACCTGGGAATCCGGCCGACGGTGCGCGGCTATGCGATGAGCCCGCGCGATCACCCCCATGGTGGTGGGGAAGGCCGTCAACCGGTGGGCATGCCAGGCCCGAAGACCCCCTGGGGCAAGCCGGCGCGTGGCTACAAGACCCGTCGCAATAAGCAGACCGATAAATATATCGTCCGGCGACGCAGTAAGACCAGTCGCTAGGTGTGAAGTAGTGAGGTAGGCTATGTCTCGTTCGCTGAAGAAAGGGCCATACATTGACCCGAAGTTGTTGAAGAAAATCGAGGCCATGAACCAGAAGGGTGAAAAGCGCGTCATCCGCACCTGGAGTCGGGCAAGCGTGATCTTTCCCCAGCTGGTTGGTCATACCATCGCTGTACACGACGGCCGACGGCATGTGCCGATTTACATCACGGAGAATATGGTTGGCCATCGTCTGGGTGAATTTGCCCCCACGCGCACCTTCCGTGGTCACGTGGAAAAGGCTGAGAAGAAAGGCAAGAAGTAGGAGGCAAGATGGCTCAAGACATTCGTGCGCAACTCCGGTTTTTGCCCATCTCGGCGCAGAAGGTGCGGCTCGTCCTGGATGTGATTCGCGGTCGGGACGTAGTGGAGGCGCTCCAACGGTTGAGTCTGATGCCGCAGCGCGCCGCTCGCCCAGTGCGTAAGTTGTTGGCCTCGGCGGTTGCCAATGCCGAGGAGAACTTCGGTGTCAGTCGTGATGCCCTCTATGTGGCCAATATCTTTGCCGATGAAGGCCCAACGCGCCGCTGGCGCCGTTTTGGCGCGCGTGGACGTTTCAAGCCGATCCTACGACGTTCCTCTCACGTGACTGTCATTCTACGTGAGCGCGAGGCCGCCTAACGAGTCAAGGAGATATTATGGGTCGCAAAGTTCATCCGATTGGTTTTCGTTTGTATGTCAACCCCCAGTACTATTATGCGCGCTGGTATGCGGAGGGCCGCGAGTACCGTCAGCAGTTAGAACAAGATTTTGCCATCCGAGATGCTATCCGCGCGGAGACTGGACGGGCAGGCGTCTCGCGTATCGAGGTGGAACGCTTTCCGGGCAAGGTGAAGGTCACGATCCATACGGCCAAACCGGGCGTGTTGATTGGGCGCAAAGGCGAAGGTATCAAGAAGGTGCGTTCGGCCTTGGAGGCCCTGACGGGCAAGAAGGTCGAGGTAGAAATTCGCGAAATCGAGGCGCCGGATTGCGATGCCTATTTGGTGGCACACAATATTGCCGAGCAATTGGAACGGCGCATTAGTTACCGTCGCGCCATGAAACGCGCCATCCAGCAGGCCATGCGCCAGGGAGCACAAGGTATCAAGATTGAGGTTGGTGGTCGTCTGGCCGGTGCGGAAATGGCGCGCAATGTCTGGTTGCGCGAGGGGCGCGTGCCGCTCCAGACATTGCGCTCGGATGTGGATTATGCCCGGGCGGAGGCCCGGACCACGTATGGGCAAATTGGCGTCAAGGTCTGGATCTACCGTGGTGAGATGCAACCAAGCGCGGAAGAGAAGGCCGAGGCGACCGAAGGTGTCTATGTAAGCGAATAGCGCGATTCGCGCCGGGCGGAAAGTCCTGGCGGGCCGACTGGGTCAGACGGGACGGGTTCTTGCACGGCAACGGCGAATCGGCAGAAAGAGGTGAGAGCCATGTTGATGCCAAAACGAGTGAAATATCGCAAGCAAATGCGCGGTCGCATGAAGGGCAAAGAATCGCGAGGCGTGGAAGTCGCCTTCGGCGAGTATGGGCTCCAGGCGTTGGAGCCGGGCTGGGTCACGGCGCGGCAGATCGAGGCGGCGCGACGCGCGATCGTTCGGGCAATGAAGCGGCGCGGCAAGATCTGGATTCGCATCTTTCCGGACAAGCCCTATACCCGCAAACCCCCGGAAACGCGCATGGGGAAGGGTAAGGGTAGTGTCGAGTATTGGGTCGCGGTCGTGAAGCCGGGCCGCATCATGTTCGAGGTGGGGGGGTTGCCGGAAGCGGATGCTCTGGCAGCCTTGCACCTGGCACGGTATAAGTTCTCCATTAAGACCAAGATCGTTGCTCGTCACGAACTGGCAGGAGAGCAGGCATGAAAGCGAAGGAGATTCGCAAACTTTCGAACGAAGAGATTCTGGCGAAGTTGATGGATGCGCGCGAGGAACTGATGAAGTTGCGCTTCCAGAAAGTCAGCGGCCAGTTGACAGATACCAGCCGTATCAAGATGCTGCGGCACGATATTGCTCGCATGGAGACCATTTTGAATGAGCGTGCTCGCGCTGCGGCACAGGAAGGTGAAGCATGAATAAGCGACGTCGCATGGTGGGTGTGGTCACCAGCAACAAGATGACCAAGACGGTGGTGGTGAAGATCAGCCGCACCTTCCGTCATCCCTTGTATCGCAAGGTCGTGCACCGTGCTAAGCATGTCAAGGCGCACGATGAACTGGGCTGCCAGATTGGCGATCAGGTGCAGATTGTGGAGAGCCGCCCACTTTCCCGTGAGAAGCGCTGGGTAGTCGAGAAAATCCTGAAGCGCGAAATCCGCGCCGCGGAGGGTGAGGCAATCGGGGAAAGTGTGCCCGAAAGCGAGGACGTGCTGGAGGCGATGTCATGATTCAGCAAGAGTCGATTCTCAAGGTAGCCGATAACACCGGCGCGCGGGAGATTCTGGTCATTCATGTGATGGGTGGCTCGAAGCGTCGCTATGGACGCGTGGGCGATGTGGTCGTGGCCACGGTCAAGTCGGCAGCTCCGCAGGGCGCGGTGAAGAAATCGGAGATCGTCAAGGCGGTCATTGTGCGCTGTGCCAAGGAGTGGCGACGAGAGGATGGTTCCTACATCCGTTTCGATGACAATGCCGCCGTGATTCTGGATACCGATGGGCAGAATCCGAAGGGGACGCGCATTTTCGGGCCGGTGGCTCGTGAGTTGCGTGAAAAGGGCTTTTTGAAGATCGTTTCCCTGGCGCCCGAAGTTCTCTAGTCAGCAGGAGCAGAACGATGAAGGTCAAGATTCGAAAAGGCGACACGGTAGAAGTCATTTCTGGAAGAGCCGAGGACAAGGGCAAGCGTGGCGAGGTGATCAAGGTCCTGCCGGAGGAGCGACGCGTGGTGGTCCAGGGCGTCAATAGACGTATCAAGCACCAGCGTCAGATTCAGACGCAGGCTGGACGGCAATTGCAAGGTGGCCGTGTGGAGTTCGAGGCGCCGATCTCGATCGCCAATGTCATGCTGGTCTGTCCGAAGTGCGATGAGCCGACGCGCGTGGGTATCCATCGCGATGCCGAAGGCGCGCACCGGGTTTGCAAGAAATGTCAGGCCCTGATTGATTGAGGCCGATGGAGCATGGAATTATGATTGCGTTGAAGACACGATATCAAAAGGAAGTCGTTCCTGCCCTGATGAAGGCCTTCCAGTATCGCAATGTGATGGAAGTGCCACGCGTTCGCAAGGTGGTGGTCAACATTGGCCTGGGCGAGGCCCTTGACAACCCCAAGGCGTTGGAAGCGGCCATGAACGATTTGATGTTAATCACCGGTCAGAAGCCGGTGGCGACTAAGGCGCGCAAGAGCATTGCTAACTTCAAATTGCGCGAGGGCCGCATTATTGGCGTCAAGGTGACCTTGCGCGGTGATCGCATGTGGGCTTTTCTGGACCGTCTGATGAACATCGCTTTGCCGCGCGTGCGTGACTTTCGTGGGGTTTCGCCAGAGGCCTTCGACGGGCGTGGGAATTACACACTCGGATTGCGTGACCAATTGGTCTTCCCGGAGATCGAATACGACAAGATTGACAAACTCCGGGGGATGGAGGTCTCGATTGTGACTACGGCCAAAACCGATGATCAGGCACGGTTGCTGCTGCAATTGCTGGGCATGCCGTTCAGGAAGGAAGCGTGACTATGGCAAGTACTTGTATGAAGTATCGCGAAATGCGTCGCAAATATGCGCACCGCGTGCGCAATCGTTGTATGCGCTGTGGGCGACCGCGCGGTTACCTGCGCCGTTTTGGGTTGTGCCGGATTTGCTTTCGCGAACTGGCGTTGGAAGGCAAAATCCCCGGTGTAATCAAGGCTTCCTGGTAGCCGCTGGAGGTAGGAAATGAGCGTAAATGACCCAATCGCTGATATGTTGACTCGCATCCGCAATGCGGTGATGGCCGGGCAGGTTCTGGTGGCCATGCCCCATTCCAAAGTCAAGGCGGAGATTGCGAGAATCCTCAAAGAGGAAGGTTTCCTGGAATCCTGGGAGGTGGTGGAAGGTCTACGCGCCGGCCAGAAGACGTTACGTCTGAAGATCAAATACGTCGGTGAGCGCCGAGAGCGTCGGCCGGTCTTGAGTGGGCTGGAACGCGTCAGCCGACCGGGTTGTCGTGTCTACACGGATAAGCGTCATATTCCCTGGGTACTTTCCGGGATGGGTATTGCTATTCTTTCGACGCCGAAGGGCATCATGACCGGTCAACGCGCCCGTCAGTTGGGCGTGGGCGGTGAAATCCTCTGCAAGGTCTGGTAAGAGAGGAGGTAGGACTGTGTCTCGAATTGGGCGAATGCCGGTGGTGATTCCGGCTGGTGTGGAAGTAGAGATTTCGGGTTCGCAGGTGCGCGTCAAGGGCCCAAAGGGAGAACTGCAACGCGCCTTCCTTCCCTCTGTTGCCATTGAAAAGGAGGGAAACCAGTTGATTGTGCGGCGCTTCTCCGATAAGCCGGTCGACCGTGCCCTGCACGGGACGACGCGCGCGGTGCTGGCGAATATGATTCACGGCGTGAGCGCGGGGTTTGAACGGATCTTAGAGATCGAAGGTGTCGGGTATCGCGCCGAAATGAACGGCAAGAATCTGGTGCTCTATGTTGGCTATTCCCATCCTGTGGAAATCGAACCCCCGCAGGGCGTGACCTTCGACGTAGTCTCGAAGACACGCCAGATCATTGTGCGTGGCTATGATAAGGAAGTCGTCGGGCAGGTGGCAGCGGATATTCGCCGCGTTCGCCCGCCAGAGCCCTATCATGGCAAGGGCATTCATTACCTGGGTGAGAAGATCCGCCGCAAGGCTGGTAAATCCGGAAAGGCGAAGTGATATGGTTGAGAAGAATCGTTCTGAAGCGCGTTTGAGACGACATCTACGTGTGCGCAAAAAGATTCATGGGACGCCTCAACGCCCGCGTCTGAGCGTGTTTCGTAGTCTGTCGCAAATTTATGCGCAGGTGATTGACGATACCGCCGGCCATACGCTGGTTTCCGCCTCGACGATTGATAGTGAGTTGCGTGCTCGTATGACAGGGTTGAAGAAGAGCGAGCAGGCACGTTTGGTTGGGCAGGTGCTCGCGGAGCGGGCGCGACGGAAAGGCATCCGGACTGTGGTCTTCGACCGGGGCGGCTTTAAATATGCCGGGCGAGTCAAGGCGTTGGCCGAAGGCGCCCGCGAAGGCGGCCTGGAATTCTAGGTCGGATTGGAGAGCGAGATGTTGGATTACGTTGAACAACAGGTTTATGAGCAACAGGGCGAACAACTGGATGAGCGCGTCATTGAGATCGCGCGCGTGGCCAAGGTGGTCAAAGGCGGTCGTCGCTTCCAGTTTCGCGTGACGGTCGTGGTTGGCGATAATAATGGTCGGGTGGGTGTTGGCGTAGGGAAAGCCAATGCCGTGCCGGAAGCCATGCGCAAGGCCAGCGACCGAGCGCGCCGTAACATGCACCTCGTTCACCTGGCGGGCACGACCATTCCGCATGAGGTGAAAGCCAAAGTAGGTGGCGCGGTCATGCTCCTCAAACCGGCCTCACCCGGCACGGGTGTGATCGCGGCAGGCGGTGCGCGCGCGGTGCTGGAGGCGGCGGGCGTGCGTGATATTCTTACCAAGTCACTGGGTAGTTCCAATGTGTTGAACATCGTCCAGGCCACCCTCAAGGCCCTCGATGCTCTCAAGTTGCCCGAGGAAGAGGCTGCTCGCCGCGGCAAACCGGTCAAGGAACTCCTGCCCTTCTGGGAGAGGAGGAAGAAACATGGCTAAGAAAACAGAACCCAAGACCCTCAAAGTGACTCTGGTACGCAGCCCGATCGGTTTCTCCAGGCGGCAAAAGGCTACCGTGCGGGCTTTGGGACTGCGGCGTTTGAATCAGACGGTCGAGCACAAGGATACCCCTGCTTTGCGGGGGATGCTCAACGCCGTGATCCATCTGATTCGTGTTGAGGAATAGGGACGAAGATGAAGCTGAACGATTTGAAACCCAATCTGGGCGCGAAGAAAGAGCGCAAACGCGTTGGCCGAGGCATCTCGGCTGGCCAGGGTAAGACCTGCGGGCGTGGCACGAAGGGACAGGGTGCGCGCGCCGGTGAGGGTGGGCATCTCTATCGCCAGGGCGGTAACTTGCCGTTCTATCGCCGCCTGCCATTCGTGCGCGGCCAGGGCTTCACGCCTCCTAATCAGGTTATCTATAACGAGGTCAACTTGGACCAATTGGCCGTGTTCCAGGCCAATGCAGAAGTTACTCCCGAGACGCTGGCGGCTCAGCACCTACTACGCGATCCGCGCGATCCGGTCGTGATCCTTGGCCGGGGCGAAATCAAAAAGCCGCTGCGCGTGCGTGTCCATCGCGTGAGCGCGGGTGCCCGCGCCAAGATCGAAGCAGCCGGTGGTTCGGTCGAACTGATCGGCTGATGGCCATAGTGACGAGGAGAGGCCAGAGATGAAAAACTTCTTTTCCGGTTGGCGCTACCTGTGGAAGTCAGCGGATATTCGTAAGAAGTTGCTGATTACGTTGGGCCTGCTGGTCATCTATCGTCTGGCCGCGAACATTCCCGCGCCAGGCATCAACGCGGCTGTGCTCAAGGAATTGATCGCGATGTTGCGCAGCCAGGGCACGTTCGTGGACTTTCTCGACCTGCTTTCCGGCGGGACGGTTTCGCGCTTCTCCTTGCTGGCGATGGGAGTTTATCCCTACATTACGGCGCAGATCGTCTTGCAGGTGCTGGTGCCGATCATCCCCTCCCTGCAGCGTAAGATACAGGAAGACCCGCGCGAGGGACGCAAGTGGATGGAGAAATGGACGTACTACCTGGCCGTCCCAATGGCCTTGCTCTCGGCCATCGGTCAGATCAACACCTTCAATGCTCTGGCGCAAACCCAGGTCGTCGCGTTCGGCTTTACGAAAGAACTGTGGCTGTCCTCGCTGACGTTGCTGTGTGCGATGGTCGGCGGGACGATGTTCGCCATCTGGTTAGGCGAGTTGATTTCGGAGTATGGCATTCGCGGCCAGGGCCTGTCGTTGATCATTTTCGCAGGGATTGTGGCGCGCATGCCGGCTGGTTTTGGCAGCATTTGGGCAGATGAACAGTACCGCTGGCTTTTGTTGGTCACCATGTTGGTGGTGATAGTCTTTACCATCTTTGTGATCGTCTACGTCCAGCAGGGCCGGCGGAACGTCCCGGTCATGTACCCTGGGCGGAGAGTGGGCAATCGCATGTCCATGCCGGTCAAGGGTGCCTTACCGTTGATGGTCAACATGTCAGGGATGATTCCGTTGATCTTTGCCAGTGCGTTTTTGCAATTCCCGGTCCTGCTGGCCGCGCTCTTTGTCCGTTCCGGGAATCCGCGGGTCGTGGAATTCGCGCAATCTATTCAGCGTCTCTTTAGTGGCTCTGGAACCAATGCCTGGGTCTATTGGGTGCTGTATTTCATCCTGGTCGTAGTGATGACGTATTTCTATACGGACATTCTCTTTACCCAGCAAAACTACGGTGAGAATCTAAAGAGAGTTGGTGCGCAAATTCCCGGCGTCAATCGGGGCGAGGCGACTCAAAAGTACCTGACCAGAGTCTTGCGGCGCATTACCCTGCCGGGAGCGTTGATGTTGGGGTTCGTGTCCATTCTACCTTTCCTGCTGGGATTGGTATTGCGGGCTTCGGGAGTCGGCGCGGGTTCCTCCTCGGCGGGCATCTTCCTGGTGTCTGCCGCCGGCCTTCTGATCGTAGTCGGTGTGGTGCGCGATACCTTTATGGCGATTGACGCCGAACTCAAGATTCACGGTTACGAGGAATCCCTGTTGGTACGCTAGGAAGGATGCTATGCCGTTTTTCATCGTGTTGCTTGGCCCGCCCGGTGTAGGCAAAGGAACGCAAGCCCAGCGGATTGCGGAGGCCACTCGCCTACCACATGTCTCGTCCGGCGATCTGTTCCGCACCCATGTGCAGAATCAGACCGAACTGGGACAGTTGGCGAAAGCGTACATGGATAAAGGCGAACTGGTGCCCGACGAGGTCACGATAGGGATGATTCGCGAGCGCCTGGGGCAAGCGGATTGTCAGGCTGGCGCGTTGCTGGATGGCTTTCCGCGCACAGTCGTCCAGGCCGAAGCGTTAGACAAGTTATTGGCCGAGTTCGGTGGGAAGGTAGACCGTGTCCCGTTCATTACGGCTTCGGAGGCCACGCTGGTCGAACGCTTGAGCGGACGCTGGACCTGCAAAGCACAGGGACACGTTTTTCATGAAAAACACAACCCGCCTCGACAGGCCGGGGTATGTGATTTTGATGGTTCCGAACTTTACCAACGGGAAGATGACCAGGCGGAGACGGTACGCCGTCGCATTCAAGTCTACTTCCAACAGACTGCACCGTTGATCGAGTACTATCGTCAGCGTGGTTTGTTGGTGGAGATAGACGGCGCGCAGCCGATCGAGAAGGTAACCTCCGATCTGCTGGCGGCTCTGGCGGTTGGATGAGATGAATTGGGCGAGTCGGGTCCACCTTAAAACGCCGGCAGAAATTGCATTGATGCGTGAGGCCGGGCGTATCAATATGCTGGCGCTGCAGGCGGTTCGTGCGCTCCTGCAACCGGGTGTGACTACCGCCGATTTAAATGCCGCGGCGGAGGAAGTGTTGCGCAAGCATGGCGCTTACTCGCCGTTCAAAGGATATGGATATCCCCCTTTCCCGGCCTCCATTTGCGTGAGCATTAACGAGGAACTGGTACACGGGATTCCTGGGCCGCGCAAATTGCGAGAGGGCGATATTGTCTCTGTGGATTGCGGTGCAGTGGTCGAAGGCTATGTGGGTGACGCGGCATTTACGGCCGGGATCGGCGAGATTTCGGAACAGGCCCGTAAACTGATTGAGGTGACCGAACAGGCGCTCTACCTCGCCATCCAGAAAATGCGGCCGGGGAATAAGACTGGTGACGTTTCGGCGGCCATTCAACGACATGTGGAGAGCCATGGTTTTCACGTCACCCGTCAATATACCGGCCATGGCGTGGGGCGTTCGATGCACGAAGGCCCACAGGTGCCGAACTACGGTGTGCCGGGAACGGGCATTGCGCTTCAACCCGGCATGACGATTGCCCTGGAGCCAATGGTATTGGTCGGCACACACCGTACGCGCGTCCTGGCCGATCACTGGACAGTTGTCTCGGCCGACGGTTCGCTCACGGCCCATTTTGAGCACAGCGTGGCGGTGACCGAGGGCGAGCCGCTCATCTTGACCGCCCTATGATTCTGGACGGAATACGATAGAGCGAGTATAATTTAAACTTTGCCTGCCTTGTTCAAGGCGTTCAAGGAGTTGCAATGATGAAAGTAAGACCATCTCTTCGTAAGCGTTGCGCCAAGTGCAAGATCGTTAAACGCAGGGGCATCCTGTATGTCATCTGCGAGAATCCAAAGCATAAGCAACGACAAGGATAAGTGTTATGGCGAGAATTGAAGGTGTTGACCTGCCGCGCAACAAGCGCGTGGAAATTGGCCTGACCTATCTCTATGGGATCGGTTTGACACGCGCGCGCCAGATTCTGGCGGCGACGAAAATTGACCCCGACAAGCGCGTTAAGGACCTGACCGAGGCCGAGGTCACGGCGATTCGCGATTACATTGCCAGTAACTGGAAAGTGGAAGGCGATTTGCGGCGCGAAGAGCAAATGAACATCAAGCGTCTGATAGAGATTGGTTGCTATCGCGGTCTACGCCATCGGCGTGGTCTGCCGGTGCGCGGTCAGCGCACACGGACGAACGCGCGCACCCGCAAGGGACCGAGAAAGACGGTGGCCGGACGCGGGCGTCGGCGCGGCGCCAAGAAGTAGTAATTCTTCAGGGAATAGCGAGGTGCTATGGCTCAAACAGTTCGTTCGGCGCGTCGCTCAGTCGGCGCCAAGAAAGTCAAGCGTACGCTCTCTTCGGCACAGGTGCATATCTTTGCCTCGTTCAATAATACCATTGTGACGGTGACGGATGAGCAGGGTAATACCCTGTGTTGGGGCAGCAGTGGTTCGGCGGGTTTCAAGGGTTCTCGTAAGAGCACGCCTTTCGCGGCTCGTCTGGCGGCTGAGCAAGCGATCAAGGCCGCCCAGTCTATGGGTGTGCAAGAGGTGGATTTGATCGTCAAGGGGCCTGGGCCAGGGCGCGAATCGGCGATTCGCGCCGTGCAGGCAATGGGGTTGAAGGTCAGATCCATCGCGGATGTCACTCCGGTGCCGCACAACGGTTGCCGGCCACCAAAGAAGCGACGCGTCTAATTCGGAAGAGAGGGTAGCAAGTATGGCGAAATATCTTGGACCGGTCTGCAAACTGTGCCGGCGAGAAGGCGAGAAATTGTTCCTGAAAGGGGAACGGTGCTATTCCCCGAAGTGCGCTTTTGAGCGTCGGAGCTTTGCTCCAGGGCAACACGGTCGTACAAGCGGGCGGAGTACCAGCCTGGTGCGCGCCTCGGACTATGCCCGGCAGTTGCGCGCGAAACAAAAGGCGCGCCGCATCTATGGTGTGCTGGAGCGTCAGTTCCGGCGCTACTACAGCCGCGCCTTGCGCGCTCGAGGAATCACCGGTCTGGTGCTGTTACAAATTCTGGAATCCCGTCTGGATAACGTAGTCTTCCGCCTGGGGTTCGCCTCCAGCCGCGCTCAGGCCCGAATGCTGGTGACCCATGGTCATTTTACGGTAAACGGTCGGCGCACGGACGTTCCATCTATGATCCTAAAGGTTGGCGATGTCGTTGCCGTGCGCCCTGGTTCGCGCGATACGGCTTACCTCAAGGATCTGGCCGCTGTGGCGGAGAGCCGCACGGTGCCGGCCTGGCTGGAACGGAATTTGCAGAACCTCTCCGGTCAGGTCCTGCGCCTGCCGGAGCGGGCTGAGATTGATGGCAACCTGAACGAGCAATTGATCGTCGAATACTACTCGCGGTAATCTCGTTAAGAAGTACGGCGTACTGTTCCGTGCGCCGGAGAGAGGGAAGTGTGGCTGTTACAAATATGGTCATGCCAAAAATCGAGCGCGAGGCAGAAGCGCGCAACTATGGGAAGTACGTCATCAGTCCGCTGGAACGCGGCTATGGCGTGACCCTCGGCAACGCGTTGCGACGAGTCTTGCTCTCCTCCCTGGAAGGCGCCGCGGTGACCTCGTTCCGGATCGCCGATGTGTTGCACGAGTTCAGCGATATCCCCGGCGTGCGCGAGGATGTCTTGCAATTCATGTTGCAGGTCAAGCAACTGCGCCTGCGCCTGAACGGTGTGGATACTGCCCATATGCAATTGGAAGTGCGCGGCGAGGGCGTGGTCACGGCGGCTGACATTATTGCTCCACCGGAAGTCGAGATCATCAATCCTGACCTGTACCTCTTTACGGTGGACAACGCCAAGGCGCGCCTGGATATTGACTTTACCGTGGAGCGCGGGCGTGGCTATTCGCCAGCCAACGAGCGGACGGGCCGCTTGCCGATTGGAGAGTTGCCGGTCGATGCGATCTTCAGCCCTGTCAAGCGCGTCAACTGGGAGGTCCAGGCCGCACGGGTCGGATTGAGCACGAACTACGACCGACTTGTCCTGGAAATCTGGACCGATGGTACCGTTTCGCCTGAACGAGCGTTGAGCAGTGCGGCGCGCATCTTGATCGAACATTTACGCTACATTGCCAGTGTCAGCGAAGACATGGCGACAGTCGTTCTGGAGCAGGAAGCCGCCGCGCCGCGCTTGAGTACTGAGCAGGCTGAGACGCCGGTCGAAGCGCTGGATCTCTCGGTGCGCGTCTTCAATTCCCTCAAGCGGACGGGCATTACTACGGTCGGGGATGTCCTGGAACTGTTGGAAAAGGGCGATCAGGCGGTGATGTCGATTCGTAACTTTGGCGAGAAGAGCCTGGAGGAACTGCGCCAGAAGATGCGCGAGAAGGGTTTCCTCAAGGATGAGCCTGCGGCCTGAGCGTCGCGCACGGGCTGGTGTGATGGGAAAGCAGAATTTTTCGGTTGCGGCCTGGCCGCGCCGGGTAAGGAGCACGAGCATATGCGTCATCGAGTAGCCGGATATAAACTAGGACGTTCCTCAGGAGCACGCCTTGCCTTGAGGCGGAATCTCATCAAGCAGTTGTTCTTGCATGAGCGCATTCGCACGACGGAGGCGAAAGCCGCCGCAATTCGAGGCGAGGCCGAGCGGTTGATTACGATTGCCCGTCGTGCGCGCGAAGCCAGCGAGGCCGAGAAGGTAGCCGCGCGCCGTCTGGTCGCGGCGCGCCTGGGCGGCAGCCCGGCGGTAGTGCGTAAGTTGTTCGACGAGATCGGCCCGCGTATGGCGGCCCGCAACGGCGGGTATACGCGCGTCCTGAAGCTCACCCCCCGTCTGGGCGACCGGGCCAAGATGGTCTTGTTGGAACTTGTCGAGGAATGATCGTTCAGGGTGCAGGGGCTTGGGATAGCGATCGGCCGTGGATTCCCAATCCCTGGGTGACCCTTTATGGCACGTTACCAGGTTGTTCTTGCCTATGATGGCAGCGCTTTCCGGGGCAGTCAGCGTCAGGCGGCGCGCGGACGGACGGTGCAGGGTGAACTGGAGAAAGCCTTGCGAGTCCTGGGCTGGCAAGGGCGCTCGGTTCTGCTGGCCGGGCGTACCGATAGCGGCGTACATGCCAGCGGTCAGGTAGCGGCGTTTGACCTGGATTGGAAGCATGATCCGCTTGCCCTGCGACGCGCCCTCAACGCTCTTCTGCCGCCCGACCTGGCTGTGCAGGAGGTGCGCGAGGCTCCGCCGGATTTTCACCCACGTTTTTGGGCCGTGGCGCGCCGTTACCGTTACCGCCTCTTCTGTGGCGAAACGCGCAACCCCTTGCGCGAACGATATGCCTGGCGGGTCTGGCCGGAAGTCGGCGATTTACGTCCTCTGGCCTCTTTGTGGGTGGGGACGCATGATTTCGCGGCTTTCGGCACTCCCACTCACCCAGGTGGAAGTACCCGCCGGACCGTTCGGGCAGCTTGTTGGGAAGCGCAAGGCGATGAGTGGACCTTCGAAATCGAGGCCGATGCGTTTCTCTACCGCATGGTGCGACGGCTGGTTTATTTGCAGGTGGCTGTTGGTCAGGGTCGGCTGCGTGTTGAGGCTCTGGCCCGTGCGCTGGGAGAACCAACTCCTTTGCCGGCTGGCCTGGCACCGCCCCAGGGCTTAACACTCATTGCCGTGTATTATCCATAAGAAAGGCTACACTGGCCTTTTGGAAAGATTTTGTGTATTTGGAGAGACGATGGTGCAGAAGACTTACTATCCGAAAGCCTCAGACCTTCAACCACAATGGTTGCTGGTAGATGCCAGCGGCCAGAATTTGGGGCGTCTGGCTGCCAAGGTGGCGAGGTTGTTGCTGGGCAAGCACAAACCTGCCTTTACGCCGGGTGTCAAGGTCGGTGACTATGTGGTTGTCATCAATGCGGCCAAGGTGACTGTGACTGGCACAAAGACCAAGGACAAACTCACCGAGAAGAAATACTACCGTCACTCCGGTTATCCGGGTGGGTTGAAGGTCGTCACCTTGCGGGATCAGTTGCGCGATCATCCTGACCGCGTGATCCGTCACGCGGTTTGGGGGATGTTGCCGCATAACCGCATGGGCCGTCACCTGCTTAAACGCCTGAAGGTCTACGGTGGGGCAGAACATCCCCACAGCGCGCAGAATCCGCAGGCCGTGTAATTTTTGACTTGGCGCCGTTGCTTTTGGCATGGCGCAGGATGAGGAATTCGCGAACAGGAAGGCTACTATGTCGTTGCAATATTACGAAGGTGTTGGACGTCGCAAAGAGAGCGTGGCGCGTGTGCGCGTGATGCATGGCACGGGTAAGTTTCTCGTTAACGAGAAGGAGGCCTCGGCGTATTTCACTCGCCTGGGCGATCTGGAACGAATCATGAGTGTCTTCCAGGCGGTTGGGCAGGAGCCAGGCGCCTACGATGTCTCCGTCCTGGTTAAGGGCGGTGGCGTAACTGGCCAGGCCGATTCGGTCAGGCTGGGATTGGCGCGCGCGTTCCTGAAAATGAACCCTGACTGGCGTGCGGCACTGCGCCAGTACGACTTACTGACGCGCGACGCGCGCGAAAAGGAACGGAAGAAGCCCGGTCTCAAGCGTGCTCGCAAGGCGCCCACCTACACCAAGCGTTAAGGCTCAGAGGCCCGACGTTCAATTGCCTTCCCTGCTATGGCTGGGATTATGCTGCTGGGCCTTGGGCCGGGTGATGCGGCCAGGTTAACCCGCGAGGCCTGGGAGGTCTTGTCTTCCACTCCCGAGATCTGGCTTCGCACCATTCAGCATCCGACTGTTGCCGCGTTCCCTTCGGGTATCCAGATTCGTTCTTTTGACGATCTGTATGAAGGGAGCGCGGATTTTGATTCGGTTTATGCTGGCATTGTGGAACGTGTGCTGGAACTGGGAAGGCGACCACAGGGGGTGGTCTACGCGGTACCGGGCGATCCGTTCATTGCGGAAGCCACTGGGCCGGAGATCGCCCGTCGCGCGCGCCAGGAGGGGATGCCGGTGCGCATCGTGCACGGGCTTTCCTTTCTCGAACCGGTCTGCGCGGCCTTGGGCCTCGATCCCTATCCGCGCTGTGCTCTGGTGGATGCCCTGGAACTGGCCGATTCCCACGTGCCTCCCTTTCCGCCGGATATGCCGGCGATCCTGGCGCAACTGTATTCGCGCCTGGTGGCTGCCGAAGTCAAGATGACGCTCAACGCCGTGTACCCGGATGAGCATGCGGTGCATCTGATCCACGCGGCGGGTACACCCGAAGAATGTGTGGAAGACCTAGCCCTGTATGAAATTGATCGTTCAGAACGAATTGGTCCTCTGACAGCTTTGTACGTGCCTCCCCTGGGGGAAGGGACATCCTTCGAAGCGTTTCAGGAGGTGGTGGCACGTTTGCGGGCGCCGGATGGCTGTCCCTGGGACCGTGAGCAGACTCATGCCAGTCTGCGACCACACTTACTGGAGGAAGCCTACGAGGCACTGGCAGCACTGGATAGTGGTGACCCTGGTAAGATGGTGGAGGAATTCGGCGATTTGCTCTTGCAGATCGTGTTACATGCCCAGATCGCCAGCGAAGAAGGCGAATTCGGCATGGCCGATGTGTTGCACCATATCCGTGCCAAGATCATTCGACGTCATCCGCACGTGTTCGGCGATGTGCAGGTAGATAGCGTTCAGAAAGTTTTGCAGAACTGGGAGAGTCTCAAGGAGGCCGAACGGCATGCGGATCAGAATCGGGACAAGGGGTTGCTGGATGGTGTGCCACTGGCGTTACCGGCCCTGGCCCAGGCGCAGGAATATCAAGAGCGGGCCGCGCGCGTGGGCTTCGACTGGCCGGCTATCGAAGGCGTTTTAGAGAAAATTGCTGAGGAGGTAGGCGAAATCCAGGCTGCGGGAGATGGTGAACGCCTGGCCGCGGAACTCGGTGACTTGTTCTTCGCGCTGGTCAACCTGGCGCGCTGGAAGAAGGTGGATGCCGAATCGGCCTTGCGGGAGACGAACCAGCGTTTTCGCGCCCGCTTTGCCTTCGTGGAGCAGGGGGCGCGCCAGCAGGGGAAGCGGTTGCAGGACCTCACGCTGGAGGAAATGGAATCGCTCTGGCAGGAGGCCAAACGCCAGGGACTTTGAAGGCCCGGTTTCGTGGCTGCCTATCTGTGGCGCAGTCTATGACCTGTCTATTCCCCACCAGTAGGGCCAATTGGAAATTTGCCCAATCCCGCGAGTCAGAGCCTCGCGCCGCAACCACGTCCTATGCAGATGGCCTGGTAAAGTTGAGACAATCTCTGCTTTGCCTGCGTTAGGATGGCAGTTCAACTGCCGTCTTAACGCCTGAATCCAAATCCTGAGCCAGCCGAACGAGATGTGTACAATAGATAGGTCAGAGACTGGCGTACAACCACTTCCCTGCCAATGGCCCGGTCAAATGGAAACAATCTCTGCTTGACCCGTTAGGGCGGCAATTCAACGACCGTCCTAACGCCTAAAATGGCCTTTCCTCTCACATCACTTCTGCCCTTCTCTTCCAGAGCCAGTTTCTTGTCAATCCAAATCCTGGCCGACTGAACAAGTTGTGTACAAATAGACAGGTCTATCTTGCAAGCATCAGCAAGTCGGAGATTTGCCCCACAGTGCGCCTGCTTTGCCTGCTTAGGGACGGCAGTTCAACTGCCGTCCGAACGCGTTCAACTGCCGTCCGAACGCGTTCAACTGCCGTCCGAACGCGTTCAACTGCCGTCCGAACGCGTTCAACTGCCGTCCGAACGCCTGAAATGACCACTCCTCTCCAATCATTCTTTTCTGCCCTTATCTTCCAGAGCAAGTTTCTGGCCAATCCAACGCCTGAGCCAACCGAACGAGATGTGCACAATAGAATAGGTGCATAGACAGGCCGAAATTCATACGTGCCGCTATCAGAAATTACGCAGGGTAGGTAGTTACCTGGTTTCCTTGTGGTGGGCGTGTCAGGCGCACGCGCATGACCAGGCGATCGAGGCCTCCGAAGCGATACTTGTATTCCTCGTCGCCGCGCATGAAGTCGAATTCCAGACGCCCTTGTTCATTTGCCCATTGTAGGAGGTGGCTCAGGAGCACCCAGCCGGGGGAGAGATCGCGAAAGTCTGGCTCAAGGCCAGAGTTGTAGACCCAAATGCGGTTGGCATAATCGAAGTTCAGGTAGGCGGCAGCTTTTTTCCCATCTACTTCGAGAAAGGCCAGTTGGAGCCAACCACCCTGAAAGGCGGCTTGCATGAGCAGGCGCATCTGGGCACGCATGGCAGGCGTCAGGAAAGCCGCTTTTTGGGGGTCTTGGGCCATCAGGTTCAGGAAGGCTTCCATCTCTGCTTCCAGCGCGCTTGCTTCCTGAGCGATGTACCAGCGCACATCCTGGCCATTTTCCAGAGCACGGCGCATTTTGCGGCGAATCTCGTGCCGTTGCTTTTTATCTAAATTGGTAAGATAGGCCTCGAAGTCGCCCGGCAGCGGCACGCGTGGCGCGTGATCCGTCGGTTCAATTTCATAAGACCAACCGCGCGCCTGGGCTTCCTGACGCAGGAGGAGGATTGTCGGGGAATCTTCGAGAAGATTACACCAATCCAGGACCTGCCAGCGGAGCGTGCCGTTGGGGGGTGCCTGGAGAAAGTCGAGCAGTGCGCTGAGGAATCGAGGTCGCTCGGCGACAGGTGAGATAATATCCAGGTAGTCGGAAATGGCGCGACTGCCCAAAAGAAGCAAAGCTTCCTCGCCTTGTGCGTTGCGCGCCTGAAACAACGGTGCAATCCCAATCAGTTGCCCATTCCGGCGTGCCAGGGTGATGGCTACTTCGGCTTGCGGCCATTCACCACCGCCGCGTCCCTGCCACCAGGCGTGCAGGTATTCGTAGCGCAGGAAGGGCGTGTTCGGTTCGCTGATTGCCAGGAGAGCGTTCCATTCCTCCGCCAGGGATGGAGAGATGGGAAATTCGTGCAAAAGAGTGAGTTCCATGAGGTGACCTGTTCTTGGTAGACGATGGACGATAGTAGACGGTGGACGGTGGACGATAGTAGACGATGGAGGGGGTAATCCCAGTGGTATTCGCTACTTCGCCAACAGTATTAACTTTGTGCGCACATCCCACAGAATCGGCTTTCAGGTGAAGATGACTACGAACAAGGGTTGGTGATACGGTGAATTTTACCGTATAATGAGGCCGTGACTGTGACTGTGACTGTGACTGTGACTGTGTCTGTGTCTGTGGATCTCAACATTTTGCCTCTGACGCGTCTTCGGGGGCTGGAATCGGCCGAGGCGCCTGGCTTAGTGATGCTGGCGCCGCCGCGGCGCGCGGCACGCGGGCGTGAGGACGAGATTTTGCTCGTCTACCTGGTTTGCTTGGGAAACGTCTCGACGGGTGAGTATAGGCAATGGACGGAGCGTCTGGGGCAGCGCTTTTACCGGACGGCCGGGGCGTTGACCTCTGCCCTGCGCGCCGCGGTAGAGGACTTGAATCACCTCCTGCTGGAGCGCAATCTCAGCCTGGCCGGTAAGAGCCGCCCGGTGGTTGGGCGTTTGATGATGGCCGTGCTACGCGGCTCGCAATTGGTCCTGGCACAGGTCGGCCCGACGCACGCCTTCCATGTGGGAAGAGAGGCCGTGGCACATGTGCAGGATGCGCGGATGGCCGGGCGTGGCCTGGGACTTTCTCAGAGTCCTCCGCTCTCTTTCCATCGCTTTGAGTTACAGCCTGGCGACGTACTGGTTTTGAGTGCGGTGCAGCCGGCCGGTTGGGAGGTGTTGCTCCAATCGGAAGATTGCAAGGCGAGTCTGACTCATCTGCGGCGGCGACTCCTGGCGTTTTCCAAAGAAGATCTGAGCGCCGTGCTCGTGCAGGTGCAAAGGGGACAGGGGCGGATTCACCTACTGCGGCCTGGACAGGAGGCGGTTGCCATCTCGGAAGTGGAGGAGGCAGGGCGTGTACCTGCCCCGCTCGAATCGGCTGTCGTCCCGCCAGAGAAATCAGCGGCGGAGGCTATTTCCGACAGGGCGACGGCTGTGGAGAGGCCGGCGGTTTCACCGACCGCGGAAGCGGCCACGGCGCGACCAGTGGCACCGACGCCTGCCCACCTGCGCGGGGGGGATAGGCAACGGCCGGCAACGCGCCGGCCAGGTCTGTTCGTCCGGCCGCGCGCCGAAGGGGAACTGCCGGAAATCATCCACCGACCAGGTCCGCGCCAGCAGGCGTTCTATCGCGGCGCGGCACGAGCCGTGGGTGGTGGCCGCCGTTTGGGAGAAAGATTGGGAACGGCGTTGCGTCGTTTCCTGCCGCGCTTGTTGCCAGGAGGAGGCGAGGCGGAGGCCACCTTGCCATCCTCGTTGATGGCGTTTGCCGCACTGGCTGTCCCTGTGATCATCGTTACCCTGGCCGCGGTAGTTTATTTTCGCTATGGCACGCTGGTCCAGTACCAGGAGAACATGCAGCTGGCTGTTCAGGCTTTGCAAGGCGGTGACCAGAGTGGGGATCCAGCCGAGGCGCGCCGCTTGTGGGAGGCGGCTGTGTATTATGCCGAGCTGGCCGAACGTGGCCGCCAGACGGTGGATTCCAGGATGCTCCGTCAACAGGCCCAGGCACGGCTGGACGCGCTGGATAGCATCGTGCGCCTCGATTTTCGAGAAGCACTCCTCGTCCGCCTGGACGAGTCGGTCCAGGTGACGCGCATGGCGGCCACGATGACGGATTTGTATTTGCTCGATGCGAGGCGCGGGAGGGTCATGCGCGCCTTCCAGACACGGGATGGGTATGAAATTGATCCGGGCTTCCGTTGCGAGGCGGGAGTGTACGATGGTCACGCGGTTGGGGCGTTGATAGATGTCGTGGCCTTGCCGAAGATCAATGCCTATGACGCGACCGTGCTGGCAATGGATGCCAACGGTACATTACTATATTGTGCGCCTGAAGCTGCCCCGCGCGCGCTGCCGCTAGCTGTGCCGGAACTCGGCTGGAGTGGGATCACGGCCTTCACCCTGGATGTGGATAACCGCAACCTGTATGTGCTTGACGCGCCGGGTGGCATGGTCTGGATGTATGGGGGGAATTTACTCGATTTTGCCTCATTGCCAGCGACGTTTTTCGGAGGACAGGTGCCGGGGAATATGCGGCAAGCAGTTGACCTGGCCGTCAATGGCGACGATTTGTACCTGCTCTTCCAGGACGGCCATGTCACGGCCTGTACCCTGAGCCGATTGGATGTCCAGCCCACGCGTTGTCGCGACCCGTTGACGATGGTGGATAACCGCTTACAACGGAAGTCCGGGCCGACTTTGATGGACGGCCGTTTTGTCGCGCTGACCTTCGCGGCGCCACCGGATCCCTCCTTGTATTTTCTAGAACCAAATACCCAGGCGATTTACCGCTTCAGTCCGCGCCCCGAGGGGCTTTTCCTGCAAGGACAGTTTCGCGCCGAAAGCCGGTTTGCCAGGCAACAATTTAGCGTTCCGGCCAGCGCCTTTACCTTCAGCCCAGACCGGCGTCTATTCCTTTGCGTCGGCGACCAGGTATACTATGCGGCTGATGTGCCGTAAGGGAATGGCGAGGATGGAATGAGCAACCCCGTTTCCACGTTCTTTGCGGCGCTCTGGATGTTCCTGCGGCGTTTCTTGGGGGGCAGAGGTAGGGTGGAGGTGACGTCCGAGCTGAGTCTACCGGCAGACAACCTCGACGAGCCGCCGCGCGCCATTACGAATCGCGTCTTGCTCATCGTGTACGATCCGTTTGTGGACGCACTCGGTGCACGTCTCTCCGAGTTCCTCCACTGGCATTCCGTGGACGAGTTACTCCAGCTCTTCCTGGCAGATATGCAGGCGGCTAGCAGCGGCCTGGCGCGTTATGAAATCGTGGAACGTCACGAGTTGCACGAGTTTCCGGCCAAGGTAGACGGTTATCGCTACGACGCCGCGACCTACCTGGCCGTGCTGCAAGGCCGCCTGCCTCCCCACACGCCGGACGAGGCTGATTATCAGGCGATTCTGACGGCCTTTAATATCCTGCCGCGCGTGGCGGCCCGCGAACTCGATGAGGTCTGGTTATTCGCCTTTCCGTATGCCGGCTTCTACGAGTCGGTGATGGCCGGGGCGGATTCGTTCTGGTGCAATGCACCACCGCTGGCTGGAACGGCCTTCTGTCGCAGACGTTTTGTCATCATGGGATTCAATTACGAGCGCGGCGTGGGAGAGATGCTCGAAGCGTTTGGTCATCGCGCCGAGGCGATTCTGAGCCGGGTCTTCGCGCATACGCGCGGCGAGGCCAATTTGTTCGAGCGCTTTTGCCGTTACGATCAGATCGCACCTGGCAAGGCCGAGGTGGGTAACATTCACTTTGCGCCGAACAGCACTCGGGCGTACGAGTGGGATAATCCCCACCCGGTGCTCAGCAATTGCTACGATTGGTTCAATTTCCCTAATTTTCTAGGCGATGTGCGGCTGGTGGAGGCCAGCGAGTGGGGCGGCGGCGATATTCACCTGCACCATCTCTGGTGGCTAAAACATCTCCCCAAGACGGCCGGGCGGACTCAGGGCGTGGCGAATAACTGGTGGCAGTACATCATGGACCCTAACCTGGTAGGGCAGTGACGGGGAGCGCTGGGCGACCTAGTGCTCGCCTTTCTCCTGGAAGGTTGCCAGGCGTCGTTGGGCTAGGGCCAGGTAACGGGGGTTGATTTCGTAGCCGACGAAGCGGCGCCCTGCCTTTAAGGCGGCAATGGCTGTGCTGCCGCTACCCATGAACGGATCGAGCACGACTTCCCCTTTATAGGTATAGAGTTGAATGAGACGGTAGGGTAATTCGACCGGGAAAGGCGCCGGGTGCCCGACGCGCTTGGCCGATTCTGGGTTTAGCGTCCAGACCGATTTCGTCCACTCCATGAATTCCTGGGGCGAAATGGTGTTCTCCTTGCCGGCCGTCTTCTTGCGCGCGAATGTTCCTTTGGAGAAGACCAGGATGTATTCGTGGGTATCGCGCAGCACCGGGTTCGAGGCCGATTGCCAACTGCCCCAGGCCATCGAGATGCCCGCGCCGGCGCCTTTCTGCCAGATGATCTCGCCGCGCATCTGGAAGCCGATTCGCAGCATGAGCAGGGCAACGTAGGCGGAAAGCGGCACGTAGGGTTTGCGGCCAACATTGGCCACGTTCACACAAGCACGCCCGCCGGGTACCAGCACCCGGTAGGTCTCGGTGAAGACCTGAGCGAGCAAGTTAAGGTATTCCTCCAGCGAGAGGTCCGCGTCGTATTCTTTGCGGACGTTGTAGGGTGGGGAAGTCACCATCAAATGGACCGAGTTGTCGGGCAGTTCCTTCATCTGCGCGGCATTGCCGAGCAGGATTCGGTTTTCGTATTGCGGAGGTAAGGGATGTTCCGATGTCTCTGGCGTTTCCGGCGTGGTGGGCAGCGAAGCGTATAGTTTGGACTCGTAGTAAAGCGACGAATCGTGAGCAATGCGGGCAGTTGTCCCAAAGCGACTGGTCTTCGAACCTTTTCCCATCATACCTTTACTCTGGCAGAATCCGGCTTGACTGCGTGCGCAATGGTCGGATGCGCCGCGCGCTTTCCAGAGCCAATGCCTGAATCTGCGCCATGACCTGCTCGGTCATCGCGCTGACGAACTCGCGATCCTCCACATCCCCTTGCAGGAAAAGGGGTTCGCCGAGGGTAATGGCGTAGGGGCCAAAAAGATACCAGTATCCCACGCTGGGAACGCCACCAACGCGCGAGGCAATGCGGTAATTCCAGGAACGATGGAGGTAGATGCCGACTGGCACAATTGGCGCGCCTGTCATCAATGCCAGGCGGACGGCGCCGGTGCGCGGTGGGTGAAAGCCGCCGTCTTGTGGACTGATTGCTCCCTCAATGAAGATGCCTACCGAACGACCTGTCTGGAGTGCCTGACAGGCGTGGACCAGCGCCACAGATCCTTTCTCGGCCGGTACAGGTATCTGTCCGATTTTCTCTAAATACCACCTCAGGCCTGGCGTCCGGAACGCTTTATGGGTAATCAGAACGCTCAGAGGTTGGGGCGAAATCAGATGAATCAGGAAAGGATCGGTGGCACTGGGATGGTTGGCGACGAAGATTTTCGGTCCTGGCGGGAGATCGGCATGCCGTCGCACGTGAATCTTGAGCAGCAGGCTGGCGTATAGGCGGATGAGAGTCCGTCCGAGGATGTAGTAGAAGTGTGTATTCACCAATTGTCTCCAGAGATTGACAGGTTTTCCTTTCGGCCTATGGCGCGGATAAGGAATAAAGCGAGTACGTGCCGATTTCCCGAGGCGGGGGCAAGGCCGCCAGTACCTGGTGGAGAAGTTGCCAGTCCTGTTCGGTCAGGCGGCGGTCTTCCTGGCGAACGAAATCCATCCCCCGGCGATGAAGCAGGAGGTGTGTGTACCCCTGTTCCCGCCAGGCTTGCAGGATGCGGTCGGCCGTCTGGTAGCGATGGATGTCGTCGTACCAGCGGTCGATCACTTCGTCCGGGTCACATTTGGGCCAACACAACAGGCCGCGCGTGTCCCATAGGAGCAAGACGGAAGCCCCTTCTGGCAATTCTTGGATGGCTTGCATGGCTTTGGGGTAGTCTCCCAGAACGTGCTCCCAATACTGCTGGCTGTCCATTTGTCCGCTCAAGAAAGCGAGGTCTCTGCGGGCGATGGCCTCATGCCCCATTTCCAGGGCGTTCAGGGCCAGCGACAAAACTACCGCGGCACCCAGGAGACGGTGAAAACGGACCTGGTAGGCGCGCAGCGAGGCAACGTGCTCAAAACCTGCGGCGCCCATCAGCGCCCAGGCCGGGAAGAAGGCGACGTAAAGGCGGGTTTGGATCAGGAGATAGGCGAAACGGCTGGCAACGCCCCAGATGGCAAAGCCCATGCCGGTCATGGCAATCGCCAGTTTCAGGACGAGGCGGCTACGCTCCGACCATCTTTGCCAGCCGAACAAGGCCAGGGGGCTCAGGCCCAGGAGAAGGGGACCAATGGAGGCAGATGGTCCTACTTTGTTCTCTATGCCCAGGAAGGTTGCCTGCCAGGGAAGCGTCAACCCCTCCAGCCAGCCACCCCAGGGGAGATCGGAGTAGTATTCCAGGCGGTAACGGCTCATCTCGGCGGCAGGGAAGAGCAATGGATAGAATGGATTGCCTGTCGCCAGGGCGTTTTTGACCCACCAGGGGAGAGTGATTCCCACGATCAGTGTGCCGAAGATCAGGAGATCAATGGACCATTGCCTGGTTCGCAGACGGTGACGGACGAGGAGGAAACAGACTCCCATCAGAGCAAGGATGCCGTTCGTGTACTTACTGCCCAGGGCAAAGGCGGCGAGAGCGGCCAGCAACACCAGAAAGCGGCGGTCTTGGGATCTCCACCACAGTTCCAGGCTGATCAGGAAGCCCAGGCCGTACAGCATAGACGACCACTCTACGTATCCGCTGGATAAGGCGCCGGCCAGGCTGTATCCTGCCAGCAACGTTGCGACGGCGACCCAACCCGCGCGCGCGGTGTAATGAGTGGCTACGTAGTGCCACAGGCCGAGGAGGGTCAACACGCCAATGCCCCATTCAAGCAGGGTGGCCGCTTGATACCCTCCCAGGCTCATGGCCAGTGTGTAGAGCATTTCGGTTGTCTGCGGCATTCCCCAGAACATGATTTTTGGGAGATAGGCAATGCGGTCGAGGAGCAGGTAGGCGCGTGGTAGAGTGAAGTGGTAGGTCAGGGTGTCGAAAGCGAACGGGGGCGCCAGGGCAGTTAGCAAGGTACAACCCAGGAGGAAGGTGCTGAGGATGGCGAGCGACCTGACCAGGAGGCCACTTAGCCTCACGCTCGCGATCCCTTCTGCCAGATCAGCAAGCCAGCCTCGCCACTCGCGGTGCAGGTAGAGCGTCAGGCCGAGGGCGGTCAACCAGAGCGGCCAGCGCAACCCCAGCGTGACGCCCAGAAGCAGTATGATCAGCCCTAACGTGCCCAGGCCAATCCCGGCCTGGAGGACGGCGCGGGTCGCGACCGGCACGGGGGCCTCCCTAAGGGGGAACAACCGTCTGGCCAGGCCACCACCCAGGGCAAAGATCCAGAGCACCAACAGGCCTTGCCAGAGGGCGATGGCGGCGTGCGCGAGCAAAGCCGCGTCGAACGGTTTGTGCGTGGCCGCGTAGGAGGCCATCACGAACAGCAACCAGAGAGTGGCTGCCATCCCGACGAGGAGGCCTTTGCGGTTCATAAACCGTCCGTCTCAAGGTTAGTGTGGGGAATACATCTGGCAGACATGTGTTGGGGAATGCGCTTCAACACGAAGGTCACCTTATGGGCAAATCGGCTTAAGTCTACCATAGCCTTGCCCGTTACGGGATGATGATTTGGGGCAATGGGTGTGTCCCAAAAACGTCGGGGGAGGGGGGAGCATGGTGGATGGGTGATGTTGGGGTAAAATCGAGAGGAAAGGAGGTCCTCCCAACCACTTCCTATGCAGATGACCCGCTCAAACGGAGACAATCTCGGCTTGGCCTGTTCGGACGGCAGTTGAACTGCCGTCCGAACGCCTGAGGCATGAGTGGCAAAGACGCCTGGAAAGAGACCTGGGCCGCATTCCG
>FWPU01005323.1_pt1 | contig 28228 bp, 25 predicted proteins | sample 2228361 | NCBI WGS metagenome assembly FWPU01 (sample SAMEA103939777, study PRJEB20133) | metagenome
TCATTGCGAGGAGCGGTTTGTGCGCCGAAGCAATCTCCCTGGGCCCCGATAATGCCCGTTTAACGGGAGACTGCTTCGGCGAAGAACGCCTTGCAGTGACATGATTCCGGACTTTAAGAAAACCCTGGGTCTCCTGTGCAATCGAAAATGTGTTTCAAGCCTGACCTTCCCGTGAATTCAGCCTTTCGCTGTGCGGAAAAGACCTTTAAGGTCTGTATGTAGGGCGTTTTCAAAAGTGGCTGAGTAGTTACAACAAAAATAGGTTAGCGCGCCAAATGATGGGGCGGCACCCCCTACGGGGGCAACTGCCGCCCGAACTCAATGGTTATCCCAGCACTTTAGCGCGCCAAGAAAAATAGCGGTTTGTAACTACCCCTCAGTACAGGTTGGCGGCCCTGGCCGCGTTTTCCTCGTCTCCCTTGTGGTATATTTGCCTGCATGTTTCACATCCCCGCTTCATGGAGAACCTCGCATGTCTCGTGTTATCACCCTTGATTCGGCCGGAAAAGACCGCGCCCGCTTGACCAAGAGCATCGTCATCGCCATCCGCGAACTGGCCAGGCAGAACGAGCCGGGCGCCGATGCGCGCGACCTGGCGGCCTTCATCGTCTTTGCCCTCGAAGCCATTGCCGCAGGCATAGATGCCTCGGTAGGCGCCTGGGAAAAGCGCGGCTACTGGGTCAAGGCTGACCGCTTTCGTATGGAGTGGGCCTGGGCGGCGACATTGGGGCAGAAAATGAAAACGGCCTTGCTGGAAGACGACTGGGCCGGCGTGGCTTCCCTGGCGGCCCAGGTTGCGCAGAAACTGAGCGGCGTCAAAGTCCCGACCAACCATCGCCTGGGAACGCCCTGGGTAGGCGCATGGCAGCAGTTACGTCAGCAAAGATAGACAGCATCGAAAAACAGATGACCAGGGCTTTCTTAAGGTCGTGAAAGACATGTCGCTGCGAGGCGACATGTGCCGAAGCAGCCCCCTCACAAGCCAGGAGATTACTTCACGCGCGTAACTGCCTACCTTTTTCAACCAGTCGGACTAGGATACACAGGATCGCCTTTCGATCGAGACAAAGAGCATCTTTCCATCCTTTTCATCCTGTTGAATATCCTTTTCACCAGGCTCGATACCATGCAAAGCATTGTCTGGTAGGTAGTTTGACAATGTCACATTTTCGTATAGTTGTCATTGCGAGGAGCGTTCTTTGCGACGAAGCAATCCCCTCGCAAAACAGGAGACTGCTTCGCTTTGCTCACAGCGACAGAAAGCATAGAGTTTTATAGAGCAAGTGTCTAATGTGACATTGTCGAAGTAGTTACTCACGCGCACAAAACGCTCGTTCGCAATAACATTGTTCATGGACTTTAAGAAAAGCCTGAACAGATGACAATTGTCACTTGCCGACTTGTCCTTTTGCTACTAAAATACAACCAGCTCTTTTTCAACTCGATAACGATCCAGGTACCTCTCCTCCGGATGGGAAGGTCCAAAGGCGAAGCCGGTGACTCTTGCGAGAAGTCCGGCGCTGTCGCGCAACTGTAGGTTCCATTACCGCACTGATCACTGATCACTGATCACTGCTTACTGGAACAAGCCAGGTCGCCCGCCTGGATCGGTGTCCACGACCCTCGCAGAAAGGAGGTGGAACACGTCCTCGTGTCTCTCATTCCTCCCCTGTCCGCAAGGCAGGGGAGTTCGATTCTAATCTAACCCTTAGGAGATATTTCATGCTTCGCAAGATTCTCTATGCGACCCTTTTACTCGTTCTGCTCTTGACGGGCTGCGCCCCCGCTTCGGCGCCGACCGAGCCGCCTGCTCCCGTTGCGACGGAAGTTTTACCCGCCGAAACCGCCGCCCCCGCCCCCGTCTTCGAACCGATTGCTTTCACCGACGCTCTCGGCAACGAAATCGTCTTGACCGCTCCCGCCCAGCGCATTGTCTCCCTGGCGCCCTCCGTCACCGAGACCCTCTTTGCCGTCGGCGCGGGCGGACAGGTGGTGGGGCGCACCGACTACTGCAACTATCCCGAAGAAGTCCTGTCCCTGCCCAGCATTGGCGGCTTCTCGGCGGAATCCATCAGCGTCGAGACCATTCTCTCGCTCGAACCCGATTTGGTCATCGGCGGCTCGACCTATCAGGCGCAAGTCGTCCAAGCCCTGCAAGATGCAGGCGTGCAGGCTTTCGTCAGCCAGCCTGCCAGTTTGGCGGAAATCGAAGAAGCCGTCCTGCTCTTTGGCGGCATCACAGACCATGCGGACGAAGCGGCCGCTGTCGTGGAAGACATGCAGGCGCGGATAGACGCCGTCCGCTCAGCCGTCTCTGCCCTGCCCGCCGACCAGCGCCCAACCGTCTTCTACGAAGTCTGGCATGAGCCGCTCATGTCTGCCAACGGCAAGACCTTCGTCGGCGAATTGATTGACGTGGCGGGCGGCGTCAACATTTTTGCCGACCTGCCCGACGAATATCCCACCGTCAGCGTCGAGCAGATAGTGGAAATGGACCCGCAGTTCATCATCGGTCCCAGCAGTCACGGCGACCAGATGACCGCCGAAGTCATTGGCGCGCGCGAAGGCTGGGGCAGCCTGAGCGCCGTCCAGAACAAAGCCATTTACATCGTGGACGGTGACATCGTCTCGCGCGCCAGCCCGCGCATCGTCCTTGCGCTTGAAGAGTTCGCCAAAATCCTGCATCCCGATTTGTTCAAGTAGAAGGAACAGTCCCTAAAGGTTTTTGAAACCTTTAGGGACTCAAACCATCATGCCTCGCGCCGTCTTGATTTTCATGGGCTTGACCGCCCTTCTCCTCCTCGTCAGCCTGCTCAGTTTGGGCATGGGCGCGGTCAACATCAGCCCGTCCGAAACGCTGGCAGCCCTGGCGGGTCATCCTGTCAAAGACTCGCACGCCTCCATTCTTTGGAACTTTCGCATCGCCCGCGTTTTGCTGGTCATCCTGTGCGGCTCCGCCCTCGCCTCGGCTGGAGCGGCGTTCCAGGGACTCTTTCGCAACCCTCTGGCAGACCCGTACATCGTGGGCGCCTCGGGTGGCGCGGCGTTGGGCGCAACCATATCGGTCGTCTTCGACCGAAGCGTGCCAATCGGCATGGCCGGCTTTCTAGGCGCGCTGGCGGCGGTGATGACGGTGTATGCCATTGCCGAAGCCAGCAACTTTGGTTCGGTGGTTTCCTTGCTGTTGGCGGGCGCGGCGATGAGCGCCATGCTCTCGTCCATTGTCTCACTGCTGCTGATTTTGAGCGACGAAGTCCTGCACGAAATCTTCGCCTGGCTGATGGGCGGCTTTTCGGGGCGCAGTTGGTCGCATCTGACTCAGGCGGCGATTCCCGCCCTGCTGGGACTTGCCGTCACCCTGCCCATGTCGCGCGCGTTGGACGCGCTCTCGGCAGGCGAATCCAGCGCCGAAGCCCTGGGCTTGGACCTGCGCCGCGCCCGTTTGCTGATTGTCATCGGCGCGAGTTTGTCCACAGCAGCGGCGGTCTCTGCCAGCGGCATCATCGGCTTCATCGGTTTGATTGCCCCCCACCTGGCGCGCAAACTGGTTGGCGCGGCTCACGCGGCGGTCATCCCCGCCTCGATGCTCTTGGGCAGCCTGCTGCTTTTGATTGCCGATGACCTGGCGCGCACCCTTGCCGCCCCGCTCGAAATGCCTGTCGGCATCTTCACCGCCCTGCTTGGCGGTCCCTTTTTCTTGTTCCTGCTTCGCAAAGGACAGAAGGAGTTGTGATGTTGCTTTCTGCCCGTTCCCTCTCCCTCAGTTACAACGGTCATGCTGTCGTTCAGAACTTCGACCTGACCGTCCCGCCGCGCACGATGGTTGGGCTGGTGGGACCCAACGGCTCGGGCAAGACCACCATCCTGCGCGCCCTGGCTGGCTTGATAGAACCCCGCGCGGGCGAAGCCCTCATTCAGGGCAAACCCGCCTCCCGCCTCGACAAGCGCCTGCGCGCCCGCAAGATTGGCTGGGTGCCGCAGCAGGAAAGTGCCGCCTGGCCCCTCACCGTCGCCGAAGTCGTCCGCCTGGGGCGCGCTCCGCATCGCGGCTGGCTGATGCCCTTTACCAGGGAAGACATGCAAATTGTCGAATGCGCCCTGGCTCGCGCCGACCTGCTCCCGCTCAAAAATCGCCCCGTCAACAAACTTTCGGGCGGGGAATTTCAGCGCGTCCTCATCGCCCGCGTTTTGGCGCAGGAACCCGAAGCCCTGCTGTTGGACGAACCCACCGCTAGCCTCGACATCCATCATCAAATTCAAGTCCTCGACCTGGTGCGCGGGTTGGTCGAAGAAAAGGGACTCTCGGTGGTCATGGCGCTGCACGACCTGAATCTTGCCGTCCGCTATTGCGACCGGTTGGTCCTTCTGCACAAGGGACGCCAGGTCAGCGCGGGAACGCCCGAAGAAGTGTTGACGCCCGAAAACCTGCGCGCCGTCTTCGGCGTCGAAGCCCGCCTCTACCGCGACCCCTGGGGCGCCTGGGCGGTCAGTGTGCAGTAGGCTATCTCATTTGGAAGATTGCTCTTGACAAAGTCGTATTTATATTTGATAATACACATATATTGCATATTATCGAATATGAAAAGAGATTTACTTCGCTCGTTCGAACATATCCCGTATTTCAGTCTGGAAGCCTTCAAACAGATTGCAGGCATCCAATCGCCTCACACAGCGCGCACCCTGTTGTATCGCTGGGCGAAAGCCGGCCATATTTTGATGCTGAAACGCGGCCTTTACATGACGCGGCAATTCTATGAAAGGCATGAAAAAGACGAAGCCTTTTCGATGGCGCTTAGCGCCATTCTCTTGCCGCAATCGTATGTTTCGCTTGAGTTTGTCTTACAACAAGGGAATCTCTTGACGGAAGTCACTTGCCCGGTCACCTGCATTACCATTGGAAACACTCGAACGATAGAAAACGTCGTGGGAGTTTTTTGGTATCGAAACATTCGCCAGGAACTGTACGCGGGATATTCGCTTTTTGAGTATCATGGGATACGATATGCAAAGGCTACTGTAGCCAAGGCCCTGTTCGATTACTTGTACCTCAAGCCCATACCGGCTGCCTGCCGTTCCATCAAGACCGATTTGGCCGAGGAGTTGCGGCTCAACCTGGATGAACTCGACCCCTCTTCAGCAGAGGAATTTGCCCGTCGTGTCGAAACCAGCGATTCCCCTAAAATGCGGTCCATTCTCAACAACTTTCGGCATAAAAAATGGCTACATTGATCGAATTGCTTCAGCACGAACTGGATACGAGAGACCCTGGATTGTCTTCGGCTACCAAACGCATCGTGCTAAAAGAGGCGTTACAAGCCTACGTGCTTGATTATTTGTATAACCATCCTGCTTATCGCAAGTTGAACTTCTATGGAGGTACCTGCCTGCATTTCGTCTATGGCCTTAATCGCTTGTCAGAAGACCTTGATTTGGACAATCAAGGCGGCATGGCGCTTGATCGTCTTATGAGCGACTTGCAGCACATGTTTCGCACCAGGTTTGCTTTTGATAAGGTAAGCGTAAAATCTCAGCACAGCCCTCAAGGCATTTTGCGAATCACGTTGAAATTTCCCGCTTTGAAAGACCTGGGCATCTCCTTTCATGCTGATGAGAGTTTACATCTCAAACTGGAGGTGACTCACCACAAACAAATCGCCGACATTCAATACACCCCGGTTTTCCAGCATGGACGCAGTTTCGTGCTTGCTCATTTCTCGCTGGAGACCATGATGGCGGGCAAAATGTTGGCTTGCCTGGAACGCAATTTTCAACGAGGAGATAGCGAGGTCTTCATCAAAGGACGAGATTTTTACGATTTGTTTTGGTTCATGCAAAAAGGGGTCGTGCCTTTAGCCGAGAAGTTGGCTCAGGAGGGCAGCATCTCTTACTCGGTTCGTTCAGCCATGCAAGCCTTACGAGACAAAGTTCAGTCGCTTCGTATCTCTGACCTGGCAAGCGACCTTATTCCCTTGTTCGAGTCGAGGGTGTATATCGAAGCATGGTTGCAGGGTTTTCACGCAAACTTCGAGCGGTTCGTCCAGCCCTATTTACTGTAACTCCACGAGACTACGAGACTATAAGACTATTACGAGACCACTATGACCAAACTTCAACATGGTTTACTCATCGTTCACACAGGCGACGGCAAGGGCAAATCCACCGCCGCGTTTGGGATGTTGCTGCGCGCCTGGGGGCGGGGGATGAAAACCTGCGTCATCCAGTTCATCAAATCCGAAACCGGGGCGTGGGGCGAAATCAAAGCCGCGAAGAAGATGGGCATCGAATGGCTGACGACTGGCGACGGCTTCACCTGGCTCTCGAAGGACATGGACGAAACCACCGCCCGCGCCCTGCACGGCTGGAAACTGGCGCAGGAGAAAATCCTCAGCGGACAGTATGACTTGATTCTGCTCGACGAGTTCACCTATCCCCTTCACTATGGCTGGCTCGATACCGCCGAAGTGTTGGACTGGCTCGCTTCTAACCGCCCGCCAGGCCTGCACCTCGTCATCACGGGGCGTTCTGCGCCCAAAGCGTTGATTCAAGCCGCCGACCTGGTGACCGAAATGAGACTGGTCAAACATCCCTACCAGCAGGGAATCAAGGCGCAGGCGGGGATTGAGTTCTAGAAGTCGTTGCGAGCCGCCGATGGTCGAGTAGTCGCGCAGCAGCGTATCGAGACCAGGCGGCGAAGCAATCCCTGTATGGCGTGAGATTGCTTCGTCAGGTCTTGGTCTCGATATGCCCGAACAGCGCGGGCTACTCGACTGGCGACCCTCCTCGCAAGACAGCGGAGACGCTATGAAAAAAGGCTTGCTCATCGTCAACACAGGCGACGGCAAAGGAAAGACCACTGCCGCTTTGGGCGTAATGCTGCGTGCCTGGGGGCGGGGAATGCGCGTGGGCATGTTTCAATTCCTGAAGAGCGGAAGCGCTGACTATGGCGAGTATCGCGCCGCCCAAAAACTCGGCATCGAGATTGTCCCGCTCGGCGACGGCTGTTCGTGGGAGAGCAAGGACTGGGACGCCTCACGCGCAGTCAATTTAACGGCGTGGGAAACGGTCAAGGAGAAAATTGTCGGCGGCGGCTACGATGTCCTCGCGCTGGATGAGTTCACTTTTCTCTTTCATTTCGGCTGGCTGGACGCTGCCGAAACCGTCAAGTGGATTCTCCGCAACAAGCCGCCAGACCTGCACCTCATCATCACGGGCCGCTACGCCCCGCCGGAATTGATTGCCGCCGCCGACCTGGCGACCGAAATGCGCGAAGTCAAACACCACTACAAAGAGCAGGGATTGACCTCTCTGCCAGGGATAGACCGCTGATGAACGCGCCTCGTTTTGCGCTGGCTGCCCCCTCCAGCGGCAGCGGCAAGACCACCCTGGCGGTCGGCTTGATGGCGGCGTTCGCCGAACGCTTGAGCGTGCAAGCCTGCAAGGTGGGACCCGATTACATTGACCCTGGCTACCACGCCGCCGCCACGGGGCGCCCCTCGCGCAACCTCGACACGTGGATGATTCCCGCGCAGCGCGTGAAGGAATTGTTTTCCCGCAGCGCCCTGGGCGCGGACCTGTGCGTCATCGAAGGCGTGATGGGGCTGTTCGACGGCTACGACGGGCGCAGCGAAGCGGGCAGCACGGCGGAAGTCGCCAAACTGCTGTCGTCGCCTGTGGTCCTGGTCATTGACGCGCACAGCATGGCGCGCAGCGCGGGCGCGGTGGCGCTGGGCTTTCGAGCCTTCGACTCGCAGTTGAACCTGGCGGGCGTTATCCTCAACAACGTCGCGGGGGCGGCGCATGCTCAATGGGTCACGGAAGCAGTTCAATCGGTCGGGATGAACGTGTTGGGCTGCGTCCCCCGCAGCGAGCATTTGCGCGTCCCTGAGCGTCATCTCGGTCTCTACATGGCGGGCGAGCGGACGGCGGCGACTCGGGCGTTCATCGCCGCCGCAAAGGAAATCGTCCGCCAGCATGTCGATTTGTCAGCCCTCGAAACGCTGGCGCGCAGCGCGCCTGAATTGGAAGATGAAAGCCCAGGGCGGGAGACTTTGGATGTCGAAAAGCCCCTTGCGCGCATCGGCGTCGCCCGCGACGAAGCCTTTTGCTTCTACTACGAAGATAACTTCGACCTGCTGCGCGCGGCGGGCGCGGAGTTGGTCTTCTTCAGCCCCCTGCATGACTCTGCCCTGCCTCCCGATTTGCACGGGCTGTACCTGGGCGGCGGCTACCCCGAACTGTACGCGGCGCAACTTGCAGAGAACGAGCCTATGCGGGCGGCGCTGAAATTCGCCATCCAGGCGGGCATGCCGACCTACGCCGAATGCGGCGGTTTGATGGCGCTGGCGGAATCTTATTTCGACCAGGCGGGAAGAGAATATCCGATGTTGGGCGCGCTGCCTGGCTTTACCCGCCTGACGGGCAAACTCAAGATGGGCTACCGCGAAGTCGCCGCGCTGAAGTCAACCCCGCTGTTGGGGAAGGGCGAAACCGCGCGCGGACATGAGTTCCATTACTCCGAGTGGATTTACCCTGAAGAGCGCGCCGCCTTTGCCTATGCCGTCCAGCCGCACAGAGACGGCCCGCCCCAGCCCGAGGGTTTTGCCCAGGGGAATTTGCTGGCGTCTTATGTGCATCTGCACTTTGCCTCCAACCCCAGCCTGGCGCGGAATTTCGTCCAAGCCTGCTGTTCCTTTCACTCCTCGTAGGGCAGACCTTTGGTCTGCCGCGCAAATCGGAGACTTGCGTTACAAGAATAACATGCTTCGAACTTCGTTCACTGCCAGCCCCGCTTTCCCATCCCGCCCGCTGACGGGCGTCGGCAGGGCGTTTGGCGTTTGCGGCGAACTGGCGCAGGGACAATTCGACTCGGGCGAAGATTTCCTCGTCACCCTGCCTGTGGACGTGTGGTCCGAAGCGCAGGTGACGATTGACCCCGCTTCTCCCGCAATACGCGGCGATGCGTGGAGCGGCGGGCTTTTGGGCGGCGCTCCCGTTGGCTGGCAGCCCCGCGAGTCCTGCCGCAAGACCCGCCTCGCCATCCGCAGGGCGCTCGACTGCCTGGGATTTCCCCGCTGGGGAGCGGCTTTTCGTCTGCAAAGCGGCTTGCCCGAAGGCAAGGGCATGGCGAGCAGTTCGGCGGACATTACCGCCGCCTGCCGCGCCGTATCCGCCGCGCTGAACCTGCCGATTGCGGCGGAACAGATTTCGGAGATTGCCGTTTCCATCGAGCCGACCGACGGCGTGATGTATGCGGGCGTCGTTTGCTACAACCATCGCAAAGGCAGGCTGCTGGAGACTTTGGGCAACATGCCGACCGCCAGCCTGCTGGTCGTTGACCTGGGCGCTCAGGTGGATACGGTTGCCTTCAACCAGATTCCGAAAAATTACACCGCCGCCGAGCGCGAAAAAATTCTGCGGGCGTATCAACTGCTTCGGAGCGGAATCCGCAGCCAGGACCTTGCCCAGGTGGGCTTGGGCGCCACCCTTAGCGCCGAAGTCAACCAGCGTTTGCTGCCCAAGCCGCACTTCGAGACCATCGTCCGCATTGCGCGGGAGTATGGCGCCAGCGGCGTGTGCGCCGCCCACAGCGGCAGCGTGCTTGGTCTGCTCTTTGCGCCCCGCGCCGCGCACAGAATCCCCGCCGCGCAGCAGGCTATTTGCAACGCTGCGGACAAAAATATCCATCAATTTCGAACGGCTGCCCTAGACGAAGCCGCCATGCAAGCCTTTCAACAGCGTTTGGAGCAATTTACCAGGTCGGCGGGCCACGCAGAAGGAAGGATAAGGAAACCATTAAGCCACATATAGATTATAATAATTTTTGCGTAGTTTAATTTTTCAGGAGACCCCATGTTCATAGATCGGCAGGAAGAACTCGCCTTTTTGAATAGCGTCTTGAACCGCCAACATCCCGGCCCAGCGCAGTTGGTCTTATTGTATGGCCGGCGAAGGGTTGGCAAAACAGCGTTGTTGCGGCATTGGTCTGACCAGATAGGGTTGCCAGTCACATATTGGAGCGCAGAAAAGGAACCGGCGGCCTTGCAACGACGAAAATTATATGCTGCTTTGTTGGGTATACCGGCAAGCCATGCACCCATTTTCGAGAACTGGGCAGAGGTGTGGCACGCGGCTGCTGAACTGCTCGGCGGACAGAAGCGTATCTTGATTTTAGACGAACTGCCTTATGCAGCTGAAGCCGACCCGGCCATGCTTTCGGCCTTGCAACACGCCTGGGACCATTTCTTCAAAGCATCGAGTCTGATCATGGTATTGTGCGGTTCTCAGGTGCATACAATGGAAACCTTACTCTCGCGCCAATCTCCACTTTTTGGGCGGATGACCGGTCAGTGGCGTTTACAGCCGCTCCCCTTTTCGGGTTTGCGAGCGTTCTTTCCAGATTGGTCCATCGAAGAACGGGTGGCGGCCTATGCAATAGTCGGCGGCGTTCCCGCTTACCTTGAGTGGCTGGACCCGCAGCGGAACTTAAACCAGAATATTCGTGAGGTGATACTCACGCCTGGAAGTATGTTCGTGGCAGAACCTGCTTTTTTGCTGTATGACGAGGTGCGGGAACCGAAAATTTACCTGGCGGTGATCAAGGCCATTGGGCAGGGGGCGCACACCCTAAGCGACATCAGCAAAGAGAGTCTGATTGGTAAGACGCACCTCTCGGCCTATCTTGCTCGTTTGCAGGAACTTTACCTGGTAGAACGGCGCTTGCCTGTTACCGTTCCACCTGGTCAAGCCCACAAATCGCGCCTGGGACGTTACCACTTGAGCGATCCTTATTTTCGATTTTATTTTCGCTTTTTGGCCCCTTTTCATGATACATTGATGTTCGATCCAGATCGCGTCCTGGCGTATATCAGAGAGGGATTGCGGGCTTTTGTTGGGCAAACTGCCTTCGAGCAACTCTCGCGCCAATGGGTAACCCGCTTAGGCAAGCAAGGAGGATTGCCTTTCGAGCCGGAGGCGGTTGGCAGTCATTGGAGCTCTTCTGTACAAGTGGATGTAGTGGCCATCAGCTGGCGCCGAAGACAAATCTTGTTGGGAGAATGCAAATGGGGAGAGGAGGGGGTTGACCGCCAGGTTGTGCGTGAGTTAATTGACCAGAAGACGCCAAATGTGCTGGCAAGTTTGCCGGGAGGCGGCGCTGGCTGGCGGGTGCATTATGCGGTTTTCTCGCGCGGCAGGGTAACTTCATCTGCACGTATGGAACTTCAATCAGTGGGCGGTCTTGCAGTAGATACAGGAATGTTAGACAAGGATATTTGACAGACGAGACAAGTTTCTAAACAGCGTAGGCCGGTGGCAATGCCGTTGCCTGCCTGAACCCCGTGTATTTTCAAGGAGCAAACATGTCCCTGACCGAAACCATCCACCGCATTCGTCCTCTCGATGAAGCCGCCATGCAAGCCGCGCGGCAACGGCAGGACCAACTCACCAAGCCGCAGGGCAGCCTGGGACGGCTCGAAGAACTCTCCGTTCAACTGGCGGGCATTTACCGTCAGCCCATGCCCGCCATCAAAGACAAAGTCATCGTCACCATGGCGGGCGACCATGGCGTCGTCGCCGAAGGGGTGAGCGCCTTCCCGCAGGAAGTCACCCCGCAGATGGTCTATAACTTCCTCAACGGCGGCGCAGCCATCAACGTGTTGGCGCGTCACGTCGGCGCGCGCATCGTCGTTGTGGACATGGGCGTGGCAAGCGACTTCGAGCCGCACCCGTCGCTGGTCGTCAAGAAGGTCGCCAAAGGCACGGCGAACATGGCGAAAGGTCCCGCCATGACCCGCGCCCAGGCGGAGCAAGCGATTCTCGCGGGCGTGGAAGTGGTCGAAGCCGAAATCGCGCGCGGGCTCGACATCGTCGGCACGGGCGACATGGGCATCGGCAACACCACCCCCTCCGCCGCCATCGCCGCCGCCCTGACGGGCGAATCGCCTGCCAGAATCGCGGGGCGCGGCACGGGCGTGGACGATGAAGGTCTCAAGCGCAAGGTCAGCGCCATCGAGCGCGCGTTGGCGGTCAGCCAGCCCAATCCCCAAGACGGACTGGATGTCCTCGCCAAAGTGGGCGGCTTCGAGATTGGCGGCTTGGCGGGCGTCATCCTCGGCGCGGCTGCCAACGGCAAGCCCGTCATGGTGGACGGCTTCATCTCCACCGCCGCCGCCATGATTGCCGTCGCCGTTGCTCCCGCCGTTCGTCCGTATCTCATCTCGGCGCATCGCTCGAAGGAAATCGGTCACGGCATCATGCTCGACTGGCTGGGACTCAAGCCGCTCTTCGACCTCGACATGCGGCTGGGCGAAGGCACGGGCGCCGCGCTGGGCATCTCGGTCGCTGAAGCCGCCTGCAAGATTCTGGCGCAAATGGCCACCTTCGGCGAAGCGGGCGTGAGCGAGAAGGAATAGGGGAACGTCGTCCCGAAGGTCGAAAAAACCTTCGGGACGGTTGTCCAAATGAAACATCTCCTCATCGCCTTCAATCTGATGACCGCCATTCCCCTGCCCGCCAGTAAAGACTGGCAAACGGGCGACAGCGGACGCGCCTCGATTTGGTATCCGTTCGTGGGATTGGTCATCGGCGGCTTGACCTGGCTGACGTGGACGGCGGCGTCCCGCCTCTTCCCCGCCCCTGTGGCTGGGATGTTGACCCTCATCCTTTGGGTTACGCTGACGGGCGGTCTGCACCTCGACGGCTTTGCCGACTGTTGCGACGGTCTGCTGGCAAGCGCCTCCGTCGAGCGCCGCCTCGAAATCATGAAAGATTCGCGCCTGGGCGCTTTTGGCGGCATCGGCTTGATTCTGGTCTTGCTGCTCAAAGCCGCCGCCCTCTCTGCGCTCACGCCCGAAACCAGCCTGGGAATCCCCCTCGCCGCCAGCCTTGCCCGCTGGTGCATCCTGCCTGCTGGCTTGCTGCCGCTTGCCCGCCCCTCGGGCATGGGCGCGGATTTCAAAGCAGGCTTCCGCCCCTCGTTCATTGCCGCTGGCGCTGCGCTTCCCCTTGCCCTGGCTGTCTGCCTCGGCGCGCGCGGATTCGTTGCGCTGTTGTTGGCTTTGCTCGCGGCGGCATGGGTTCTCTGGCTGGCAAAGTCCCGCATTGGCGGCGTCACGGGCGATGTCTTCGGCATGACAGTAGAAGCGGCAGAAGCGGCGGCGCTGCTGGCTTTCGTGTGAAAACCGTCCCGAATAGGACAACTCTCCAAGAGTTGTCCTACAGGCAACATGCAAAATCTTTGCGGTTGATGTTATAGCCTCCCATGAATATTCCTATCCCCACTATCGCTGTTTCCCAAACGCCCGAAGCGATTCACGTTCACAGCGCGTCTCCGCTGACCACGCTCTCGTCCGCCATCGTCGGCGGCGGGTTTCGGCGCCTTTCCCACATCCTCAACGCATATGTGGACAAGGACTACAACTCGATGACGCCTCAAGCCGATTTACGCGCCCTCGCCCGCCGCTGCGGCGTGACTGGCTCATTCGTTGGCTTGCTGACCGCCGTTCCGATTCGCAGGGCGCGGCTGGCTTTTGCGCAGGCAGACGGCTTGTCGGTTGGCGCGTTGATTACGGCGGGAGTAGGCAACGCCGCCAGCGCGGGCGTCACGCCGCCATTCCGCTCGAATGTTGGCACTATCAACATCATCCTCTTGCTTGACGCGAACCCCTCCCGCAGCGCCATGCTCAACGCCTTCATCACCGCTACCGAAGCCAAGACCGCCATCCTCCAAGCCCGCCATATCCGCACGCCCGAGGGCAACCTTGCCACAGGCACTTCCACCGATACTATTACAGTGGCGGCGACAGGCAAGGGCAAGCGCCAAAATTACGCTGGCTCTGTCACCCTCCTCGGCTGGCTCATCGGGCGCGCCGTGCGGCAGGCGTTGAGCGAATCGCTGGATGTGGGTGGGGAGTAGGTGGGTATACAGTACAGGTACACAGGTATACAGGTACACAGGTACACAGGTACACAGGTATGTTTTTCCTGGCTCTTTTGCTTGACCTACTCCTCGGCGACCCGGCCAACCGCTTCCATCCCACCGCCTGGATGGGAAGTCTGATTGCCTTCCTCCTGCGATGGCGTCCGCGCGGAAACCACCTTGCCGAACTGGGTTATGGGGTTTTCATTCTCCTTGCCGGCGTTGTCCTGTCTGCTGGTGGGGGTATTGCCATTGCTCAACTCATCAATTTCCTGTTCTCCGATTATCCATTTCTAACCGCCGTCCTGACCGCTCTTTTCCTCAAGTTGACCCTCTCTCTGCGCGGACTGGACCTCGCCGCCCGCGAGGTGCAATCTGCCCTCGAAACGGGGAATTTGCCCGAAGCGCGGCGGCTGCTGGCGTGGCATCTTGTCAGCCGCGATACCTTGCAACTGGACGAAGCCAAAGTCTCTGCCGCCGCGATTGAGTCGGTGGCGGAAAACGCCTCGGACGGAGTCATTGCGCCTCTGTTCTTCTTTGCCTTGGGCGGATTGCCCGCCGCCTTTGCCTACCGCTTCGTCAACACCGCCGATTCCATGCTCGGCTACCGCGACGAAGAGCGCGAATGGCTGGGCAAGGTCCCTGCGCGGTTGGACGACCTGCTGAACTTCCTTCCCGCAAGGCTGGCGGGGACGTTCATCGTCCTGTCCGCGCCGTTTTGCGGGGCGAGTCTCTCGCAGGCATGGAAAATCATGCGGCGCGACTCAGGTCGAACCGCCAGCCCCAATGCAGGCGTTCCCATGGGCGCCATGGCGGGTGCGCTGGGCGTAGAATTGGAAAAGGTCGGTCACTACGCCCTCGGCAAGGGACTGCGCCTGCCCGCCTCCGCCGACCTGGCTCGCGCGCGGCGGATGTTGCGCGTGATGGCCCTTTTGGCTGCCTTATCGTTATCTTGGCTCGTTTCGTTGGTATAATTCTTTTATGCCGTTTGAATATGATCTGCGCAAGAGTGACTCCAATCGCGCCAAACACGGGATTGACTTTGAGCAGGCTCAGGCATTGTGGAACGACGAAGCCCATCTTGAAATCCCAGCCAGGAATCTGGATGAACCGCGCTTTCTGGTAATTGGCAAGATCGAAGGCAAGCATTGGTCGGCTGTGATTACGTATCGCCGTAAAAATATTCGCATTATATCTGCCGTCGTTCGAGAGACGAGGAGATTGACCTGTATGAAAACCAAAGCCTCTGATTTCGATAAAAAGTTCGACAATGGCGAAACCATCGTTGAATACCTTGACCTATCTCAGGCGCGCCGTCCTGCGGAGGAACAAAGGCGAATTAACATGGAAATGGCCGTTTGGATGCTTTCTGCGCTCGACCGTGAGGCCAAAAGGATAGGCATTTCTCGTCAGGCCATCATCAAGATGTGGTTAGCAGAACGCCTTCAGGCAGGGCAGTAAGGAACGTCCCATTTCCTGATTCGCTCGAAGGAACTGATTTCTCCAGACTTCGGCTGACGGCTGACGGTTGGAGTTAATTTTGGAAGCGACAAATCTTTGATTGTTGGAGTCCGAGGTCTAACGACTTCGGACTCTCTTGTATACAACCTGGACTTCTCATGCCCCCTTACATTCCTCCAGCCGTTCACGGCGCGCTGGATTTTGTCGAACTCGAACGCCTGGGATTGCGCCCCGACGATGTGCTGGATTTCAGCGTCAACAGCAACCCGTTTGGACCGTCGCCGAAAGTTTGGGACGCCATTCGTCACACGCCGCTGGAACGCTACCCCGACCGCGAGTCGCTTGCCCTGCGGCGGGCGTTGTCGCAGCGGCTGGACGTTTCGCCTGAGCGGGTGGTTATCGGCAATGGGACAGCGGAGTTGATTCAATTGGCGGCGTTTGCCTTTCTCTCGAAGGGAGACTCGGCGCTGATAGCGGAACCAACTTTCGGGGAGTATGAGCGCGCCGTCCGCTTGATGGGCGGAAATGTCCGCCGCTGGCGCGCCGTCCCCGAAACGGGATTCGCGTTCCGTCCCGATGAAATCCAGAAAGAATTGGCGCGCGTCCGCCTGGCGTTCGTCTGCAATCCCAACAATCCCACAGGGCAAGTCCTGCCGCTGAAAACGCTGGATGAGTGGGCGGTGAAGTTCCCCGATACGTTGTTCATCGTGGACGAAGCTTATCTCGCCTTTGCGCCTGAGATGCAATCGTCCGTTACGCTGCGCCGCAGGAACGTTTTGACCTTGCGCTCGATGACTAAGGATTACGCGCTGGCGGGCTTGCGGCTGGGTTACGCGGTGGGCGATGAGGCGGCAATTGGGGCGCTGGCGGGCGTCCGCCCGGCCTGGAACGTGAACGCGCTGGCGCAGGCGGCTGGGCTGGCGGCGCTGCAAGACGAAGACCATCAGCGCGAGACGCTGGCGCGGCTGCAAGTCGAAAAACAAAGGTTGACGGCTGGCTTGCGGCGCCTGGGTTTCGATCCCCTCCCTTCGCGCACGCATTATTTTTTGCTGCCTGTCGGCAGCGGCGCGGCGTTTCGCCAAAGGCTGCTGAGACAGGGCATTCTCGTCCGCGACTGCGCTTCGTTTGGGCTGCCGGCCTATGTCCGTATGGCGGCGCGCAGGGCGGAGGAAAACGACCGTCTCTTGCGCGCGCTGGTCGCATCTTGACAGAATCGCCCCTGAATGCTAGAATGGTTTCACTGAAAGATACTTAGTTTCATTCAATGAAACCAACTGCTTCTCTCTCTAAGAACAAGTACAACATCGAGGCCCTGGCGCGCGGGCTGGAGGTGTTGTCTTTGTTTTCGGTGGAACGGCCGGCCCTTTCTCTTTCCCAAATTGTCGAGACTTTGCAAATGAATAAAAGCACCGCTTACCGCGTGTTGTCCACGCTGGAGGCATTGGGCTACCTGGAGCAGGACTCGGCAACACGCCTGTACCGGCCCGGCTTACGGGTGTTGCAATTGGGCTTCACGGCCGTCAACTCTCTGGAAATCCGCCAGATTGCCAGGTCGCATCTGGAGAAATTGTCGCAAGAACTGGGCGAGACCGTTAGCCTGGCCGTGCTGGATGGTTTCCGCACCGTGTATGTCGACCGGGTGCGTAATCAGTCTATCGTGGGAGTGACGTTGGGGGTTGGGTCGAGCCTGCCGGCGCATTGTTCCTCGTTGGGACAGGTGTTGCTGGCCGACTTGCCTGCCTCGGAACTAGACGCGCTGCTTGCGTCGAACGAATTGACCGCCTACACGCCCAAGACGTTGACCTCTCCCGAGGCTTTACGGGCCAAACTAGCAGATATTCGCCAGCGCGGCTATGCCATCGGGGACGAGGAATTGGCGCCTGGCTTACGGGCCGTCTCTGCGCCGGTGCGGAACGCCGCTGGTCGCGTCGTAGCGGCCGTCAACGTCACCGGTTCGACCGAGCGCATCACCCCCCAGCGGCTCGACGCAGAGATCATTCCTGCACTTTTGAAGAGCGTTGGACACATCTCCACGGCTCTGGGATACCTTTTTTCATAGTAACTGCTCAGCCACTTTCAGATACAGACTCTAAAGGTCTTTACCGCAAGTCGAAAGGCTGAATTTGCAGGCAGGTCAGGCTTGAAACATATTTTCGATTGCAAAGGAGACCTTTAGGGTCTTGACCTGAGCAGTTACAGATTGGAGAAAATCGTATGGATTTCACATTGAGCGAAGAGCATCAACAAGTGGTCAAGGTAGTGCGCGATTTCTGTCGCAAGGAAGTGGCGCCCATCATCAAGGAATCCGACCGCAATCAGACTATGCACCCCAGCATCCTGCCGCGCATGGGCGAGTTGGGCATTTTGGGTATTTGCATCCCGGAGAAATACGGTGGCCAGGGCTTCGATTACATTACGCTTGGTTTGGTGTGCGAGGAACTCGAATACATGGACACTTCTTTGCGTGTAGTCATGTCGGTTCACATGGGCTTGAACAGCCTGGCGTTGCTGCAATGGGGTACCGAAGAGCAGAAGCAAAAGTATCTCGTCCCCCAGGCAAAAGGCGAGAAATACGCCATGTTCGGGTTGACCGAACCCGGCGTGGGCAGCGACGTGGTCAATATGGCCTCCACGGCCCGCCGCGAAGGTGATTACTACATCTTGAATGGCGAAAAGATGTGGATTTCGCTGGCTACGAAAGCGCATCATATCTTGTGGGTGGCACGCACCAACCCAGAGCGGCCCGACCTGCACGACCAGTTGTCTGCTTTCATCGTCGAGACCGATTGGCCGGGCGTCTCGCGCGGCGACATTCATGGCAAATTGGGCGTGCGCGCCGGTTCTACGGGCTGGGTGCATTGCCAGGACGTGCGTGTGCCGGTCGAAAACCGCCTGGGCGAGGAAGGCGAAGGCTTCAAGATTGCCATGTCGGCACTGGACAATGGACGTTACACGGTCGGCTCTGGCGCGGTGGGTCTGATTCGCGCTTCGTTGGATGCCAGCGTTCGCTATGCCAATGAGCGCAAGGCCTTTGGCAAGGAAATCGGCAAGCACCAGTTGGTGCAGCAGAAGATTGCCCGCATGGTGCGTGATTACGAGTATGGCCGCTTGATGATGCTCAAAGTGGGCTGGATGAAGAATCAGGGCATCCGCAACACGCGCGAGACTTCCCTGCTCAAGTGGTTTGCCACCGACGCCTCCTTCGAGGCCGCCAACGAGGCCATCCAGATACACGGCGCGTATGGGTACAGCGATGAGTACGATGTAGAACGCTTCCTGCGCAATGCGCGCGGCGCCATCATCTACGAAGGCACGAGCGAAATCCATCAACTGATGCAGGCCGGCTATGCCCTCGGCTATCGGCGCGATAGCCCTTTGCGCTGTGAATTGCCAGCGTATGATGAAAAGGTTTGGCGTTCATAGGGGTATAATGTGATTGCAAAATATCGCCGCATCGTCTTCAGCCAAGCGCATGTTCGAGCGCGGCATATCTCCAGCAATCGTTAAGCGTGCCATACAAAACGGCCAAATGAGGTAACTACCTACCAGACCCGCTTGCATGGTATCCAGCCTGGTGAAAGGGATCAACAGGATGCAAAGGATGGAAAGATGTTCTTTGTCTCGATGGAAAGGCGATTCTGTGTATCCTAATCCGACTTGTTGGAGAGGGTAAACAGTTACCAAATGAGCCGAACGTTCGCTGGAACATAGCGCAGAAGTAGAAATTGGACGGTATGTTGTCAGCGCGGTCTAATTTGCCATGAACCATTCTGCACTTGCAGGTTTGCGCGTTCTCGACTTCTCCCGCGTGCTGGCTGGCCCCTACTGCACCATGTTGCTGGCCGATTTCGGCGCGCAGGTCATCAAAGTCGAGAGTCTGGTCGGCGACGACACGCGCCAGTGGGGCCCGCCCTGGTTGGAGGGTGAAAGCGCCTATTACCTGAGCATCAACCGCAACAAGCGCAGCCTGGCCCTCGACCTGAAACACCCCAAAGGGCAAGAGATTGCCCGCCGCCTGGCCAATCAAGCCGATGTGCTGGTGGAAAATTTCAAAGTGGGGGGCATGGCCAGGTTTGGCCTGGATTACGAGGCGCTCAGCCAGACCAACCCCGGCCTCATTTATTGCAGCATCACCGGCTATGGACAGAACGGCCCCAATGCTGGGCTGGCCGGCTACGATTTCATCATCCAGGCCGAGGGCGGCCTGATGTCCATCACCGGGCCAGAAGAAGGCCCCCCTTACAAAGTGGGTGTGGCCATTGCCGATGTGACTGCCGGCCTATACGCCAGTCATGCTATCCTGGCGGCATTGCATCACCGCGAAAAAACCGGGCAAGGACAATACATTGACGTTGCTCTGTTCGACGCCCAACTGGGCTGGTTGGTCAACGTGGCCCAAAATTACCTCGTCTCGGGTCAAGCGCCCAGGCGTTACGGCAATGCTCATGCCAACATCGTCCCCTACGAGGTCTTCCAGACGGCAGACGGATATCTGGCCATCGGGGTGGGCAACGACCGACAGTACAAACTGCTGTGCGACGCCACCGGACGGCCGGATTTGTGGGATGATCCCCGCTTCCAGGCCAACCCCGGCCGCGTCACCCACCGCCGCGAATTGATTCCGCTATGGCAGGCTGTTTTTCGCTCCCGGCCCACCGCCGCGTGGATCGCCAGCCTGAGCGAACTCGGCATCCCGGTTGGGCCGATCAACGACATCCCAGCGGCGCTGAATCATCCCCAGGCGCAAGCCCGCCAGATGGTCCAGGAAGTGAAGCGCGAGGGAGGGCAACCCGTCCGGTTGGTGGGGCCGGTGGCCAAATTATCTCGCACCCCGGCGCGCATTTCTACCCCGCCGCCTCGCCTGGGCGAACATAGCCGCGAAATTTTGAGCGGCGAATTGGGATTGTCTCCGCAAGAGATCGAACGGCTGTTGCAAGAAAAGGTAATTGCCTGACGCAACCTCCCGAAGGTTTGTGACCTTCGGGACGTTCTTATCATGCTACTTTGCGGGCCGGGGGACGCTCGCGGGTCATGAAGGCCGCTTCCAGCGCCGCCTGGAGCGAGCGCGCCTCGAGAATTTCGATATCCTTCGGCCAGTCGTCCCCCTTGCGGACGGCTTTGGGGACGATGGCGGTCTTGAAGCCCAGTTTGGCGGCCTCGCGCAAACGGGCAGGCATCTGACCAGGCATGCGCAGTTCGCCCGCCAGTCCCACTTCGCCAATCAACACAGCCTCCGCGCGGATGGGCAGGTCGCGCCACGACGAAGCGATGGTGGCCGCAATGGCCAGGTCGGCGGCCGGTTCGTCTATCTGGATGCCTCCTACGACGTTGACGAAAATGTCCTGTTCGCTCAGTTTCAACCCCACGCGGCGGGTAAGGACGGCGGCCACCAGCAGCAGACGGTTGAAATCCACGCCGTTGGGCGTGCGGCGCGCGTTACCAAACTGAGTGGGGCTGGTCAACCCTTGAATCTCAACCAGGATGGGGCGCGTCCCTTCCATAGTGACAGCAATGGCTGAGCCAGGCGCATTGACCATGCGCTCTGCCAGAAAGGCCTCGGAGGGATTAGGCACTTCTACCAGCCCGCTGCTGCGCATTTCGAACACGCCCACTTCTGCGGTTGCGCCGAAGCGGTTCTTCACCGAGCGCAGCAGGCGATAAGCCTGGAAGCGGTCGCCTTCCAGATATAGCACCGTATCCACGATATGCTCCAGCACGCGCGGCCCGGCAATGGCGCCCTCCTTGGTTACATGCCCAATGACGAAAACCGCCACGCCGCTGGTCTTGGCTAATTCGCGCAAGTGCGAGGCGCATTCACGCACTTGCGAGACCGAGCCGGCCGACGAATCCAATTGCGCCAGATAGACGGTTTGGATGGAATCCACAATCAACAAGTCTGGTCGCGTCTCGCGGACGTGATCGAGAATGGTTTCCAGGTTGGTTTCAGTCACCAGCAGCAACGAGTCGGGCAAAGGCTGTTTGCCATTGTGCGCTAATCTGGCGGCGCGCATCTTGATTTGCCGCTCGGATTCTTCCCCCGATACATATAGAATGCGCTGGCTGGCAGCCATCTCCAGGGCCATTTGCAGCATGAGGGTAGACTTGCCGATGCCTGGGTCGCCGCCCACCAGCACAATGGAGCCAGGCACGATGCCGCCGCCTAGCACGCGCGCAAACTCGCCGATGGGCAGTGGAACGCGCTCTTCGACCTCCCCGCTGACTTGCCCGATGGGCTGCGGCGAGGAACGTCCGCTCAGCCCGCGCACGGCGGCTTTGTTCCTGGTGGGCGGCTCGTCCTGCACGATCTCCTCGACCATGCTGTTGAACGCGCCGCACTGTGGGCATTTTCCCATATAACTGGCTGAGACGCGCCCGCACTGTTGACATACGTAGCGAGAATGACTTTTCGACATGCCGAGATTATACCTTGCAAATCAGTTCAGCCTAGCCACCGTCACCCCCTCGCCGCCTTCCTTCGGTCCGCCCTCCTCGTAAGAAATGACGTGAGGATGTTGGCGCAGGGCCTCGCGCACCGCCCGCCGCAGAATGCCGCTCCCTTTGCCGTGGATGATGCGCACCCAGGGCAGCCCGGCCGACGAGGCCTGGTCGAGATAGCGGTCGAGCAGGTCCAGCGCATCGTCCGAGGCCTGCCCGCGCAGATCGAGTTCCAGGCCGGGAGAGGGGGGCAAAGAGAGCGGAAGACTGGCGGCCTGGGGCGCTGTGGGCGCTTCGCTGACGGAAACCTGCTGGCCGCTTTTGCGCCCCAGTTCGGACAACTTTACCCGCATACGTAGCCCCCCCACCTGCACTTCCGCATCGGACTCACCCAGGGCGGTTACCGTTCCTTCGGCATTCAGCGTGCTGACGGTGACCCGCTCCCCCACCTTCAACTTGCCTAGCGGCCCTTCCTTGTGCTTCGTTTTTCTTGCCGTCGGCGCTTCCACTTGCTCCTCGATTTTTTCCACCTTCTCTTCCACTTTTTTCAACGCCTCGAGCGGCTGACGGGCTTGCTTGAGTTGTCGCTTCAGGCCTTCGAGGTTGCGCTTGAGGACCGCTATCTCCAGTTCGGCTTCGGCGCGCGCTCTGGTCAGGACCTGCTGGCGCTCCTCCTCGATGGCAGCCAGCCTGGCTTCGAGTGCGCGTTCCAGTTCTTCCACACGTTTGCGGGCTTTTTCGGCTTTCTCGCGTTCGCGGCTGGCGCGGTTGCGTTCCTTGCGGATGTCGTCTAGCAGTTTGTCGGCGCTCAAAGCCTCGGGGGAGATTTCGCTCCTTGCCGCGGAGACAATTCGAGGGTCGAGGCCGAGGCGGGCAGCAATTGCCAGAGCGTTGGAGCGGCCGGGGAGTCCAATCGTCAACTTATACGTCGGGCGCAGGGTCGCGAGGTCGAATTCCAGCGAAGCGTTGACCACGCCCTCGGTGGCGTGCGCATAGGTCTTCAATTCGGGGTAGTGCGTGGCGACGAAGGTGGTGGCGCCGCGCTCCAGCAGGTAGGCCAGGATGGCGCGTGCCAGGGCGGCCCCCTCTTGCGGGTCGGTGCCGGCACCCAGTTCGTCCAGGATGACCAGCGAACGACGATCGGCCTTTTTCAGGATGCGCACGATGTTGGTGAGATGGCCGCTGAAGGTGCTGAGCGATTGTTCGATGGATTGCTCGTCGCCGATGTCGGCCCAGATGCTCTCGAAACAGGGCAGTTCTGAGCCGCTTTGGGCCGGAATATGCAACCCCGACTGCGCCATGAGCGCCAGCAGCCCGACAGTTTTGAGCGAAACGGTCTTACCGCCGGTGTTGGGGCCGGTAATGACCAGGGCGCGCACGCCGGGTTGGAGAACAATGTCTATGGGAACGACGGTGGCCGGGTCGAGCAGCGGGTGGCGAGCGTGAATGAGATGGAAGGTAGAGGAAACAGGCGTATCATCCTTCCTTTGCTTTTCGTCTTTCATCGAGTGCAAAAGCGGTTCGCTGGCCCCAAGCGATTGCGCGTATTTGGCTTTGGCAAAAATCAGGTCGAGCAGGGCTAGATTCTCGATGCCGTAGTTTAATTCTTGAGCATGTGCGCCTACCTGGGCAGAGACTTCGGCCAGGATGCGGCGTTCTTCGTCGCGCTCGGCCAGTTCCAATTCGCGTAAGGCGTTATTCAGTTCTACCACCGGCAGCGGTTCGATGAACAGCGTAGCGCCGGAGGCCGATTGGTCGTGAATGACTGCCTTGATCTGACCTTTGAATTCGGCGCGCAATGGGATGACATAGCGTCCGTCGCGCTGGGTGATGATGGCTTCTTGTAATTTGCTGGCCGATTCGGTCAGGTAGCGTTGCAAGCGAGACATCAAACGCTCTTGCGCGGCCTTGGTCTCGCGCCGCAGGGAGGCCAGTTTGGGGGAGGCCGAATCCAGCACTTCACCGTGTTCCGAAAGAACTCGCGATATGGCGTCCACCAGTCCATAGGTATCGGGCAGGCCGTAGGCTATCTCGGCCAGGTGAGGAAAGGGATGTGTTTCTGGTGGGGTTTCCTGCGCTTGCCTGTGCAGACGTTCGCGGCGCGGGAGGATCCGTGGGGTTGCTGCTTGTTGGTTCTCTAGTTTGCCCAAGATAGCCTTCTTCAACTCGCGGCAGGCGATCAGCGTGGATTTGATATCGAGCAAGGCCTGAGGCTCTAAAACGCCGCCGCGCGCCGCCAGTTTCACGGCTGGGCGAATGTCGTGCGAGCCGCCGATAGTCAGGTCGCGGGTGGAGAGTAGGAAGCAGGCCTCGCTCGTTTCGGCCAGCCAGCGCCTGGCGGTTTCGAAGTCGGCGGTTGGGCGAAGTTCGCCTGCCAGTTCCCTGGAGGCCGAGAAATCGCAAAATCCCGCCAGTTGGCCCAGGATTTTGGGATATTCGAGCATGATGAGTGTTTTGTCGTCCATGGCAGGGGAATTTAACCACAAAATGGCGCGCTTGGCTATGTGGCTACGTTTTTAGGCTAATCCCCTCCAGGCAGGGTGGAGGGGGATTGCAGCCAGCGTAACGCCTCAAGGCAGCGTCTGAAGGGCATCTATCTCGATGTACCCATCGAGATCGCCGGGTGGTGCTACGAAGCGCAGGTAGGGATAAAAGCCAGGCGGGACAACGGTATCCAGGTCGATGGCTACGCCGGTCGAGTTGTAGAGTTGCACGTTGCAGAACTCTCGCTCTTCGTCTTCCGGCAAGCCGGCGGGAGCGGTAATGGCGTTGCTGTCTATGAAGCCGTCTCCCCAATTGAATACCGTGTACCAGGCGCTGCCATTGCCCACCTGGATGATGACCCAGTCGAGTAGTATCCCGCCGCAGGAGCCGTTTGGGTATTCGTAGTACACCAGGTCCCAGCCGGGGTTACCGTTTACGGTGATGGGGAAATTGAATGTCACGACGCTGTTGGTTGGGAAGTCTGTCGAAGTGCCATCCGGCGTCGAGCCGATATTGCCATACGGAAAAGGCAAGGCTTGTTCGTCTGTGTCAGTATCGGTGTTGTTGGCCAGGTTAGGATCGGTGAAGCCGGCGCCGCCAGGGATGACGATTTGAGCCATGTTCGAGAGGTTGCCAGAAGCCTCACCTGCCACCATTCCCTGAATGGTGAGGGTAATCTGGTTGGCTGCGCCGGCAGCCAGGGATGCGCCCAGGAAGGAGACGTTGTTGCCGCTGGTATTGTCTGTGCCGCAGTTGGCCGTTCCACCAGGCGTACAGGCAATGGTCAGGCTGCTGATTTCTGGCGGCACATTGTCTTGAATGTCGAAGTTGATAGCGTTGCTCGGTCCGTTGTTCAGGATAGTGATGGTATATTGAAGCGGGCTGCCCGGCGTGTAAAAGTCGCTGCCATCGTTTTTCGAGATTTGCAAATCGGCCACGATGAAGGGACTATCTGTGTCGGTGGCAGTGTTGTTGCCGGGCGCAATATCGGTATAGCCGGCGGGCGCTGCTGCAACTGCCGTGTTGGACAAATTGCCGCTGGCAGAGGGAGAGGTGTTGGCCGTGACGGTGTAGACGATGCTGGCGCCGGCCGGCAAGTTGACCGAATCTGTGAAATTTGCTGCGCTGTTCATGATCCCGTTGCAGCCGCTGGCGCCGCCGTTTTGGGCCGCGCAGGTCCAGGTCCAGGTGAGAATCGAGGCGGGAAAGTCATCGGTGAGCGTGGCGTTGTTGACCGCGCTGGGGCCGTTGTTTGCGATCGTGACGGTATAGAAGACGGTATCCCCTGGGACGTAAGTGCCGGCGCCGTCGTCTTTGCTCACGAGCAAGTCAATATTCAGGACCGGCGGTGGAGGCGGGGGCGGCGGAGGAGGCGGCAGATGCGTTGGAGGGGGCGGCGGAGGGTTGGTAGGGATGGCGGAGGGTATCGGCGTAAAGATACTGGTTGGCAAAGTAGTTGGTGGGAGCGAGGAGGGGATGAATGTGGGGTTGGGTAGGGACGTGATGGGCAGGAGGGTTGCGTTAGGGGTCAAGAAGACATGATACCAGGCGGGCAGTGTCAAGATGTCGGCCGAAAGGGGAGGGATTTCTTGGGCGATCATCAAATAGGTAGGCGTCAGTTTGGAGCGCATGTCGGTTCTCATTTGCCACGACGGTACGAGTTGGACGGCACATTGGCTTGTTATGATCGTCAGCAAGATACCGAGTAAGACGATGATGAATGAGATCGCTATGTCCCGAAGGTCACGGTTTTGCGTTTTCATGATCCTTTTCCGTCGAGCGGCAGTTGCACGTAAACGGTTGTGCCGGGACAGGCTTTTTCATCGTGGCCGGGACTTTCCAACCAAATATGGCCGCCATGCACTTGTACGATGCCGCGCGCAATGGCTAAGCCCAGCCCTGGTCCTCCCCCTTTGAATTTGGTCTTGCCCGAAGAGTGGGACAAGACTTCGCCTGTTTGGTAGAACTTTTCGAATACCAATTGCTGATCTTGCGGAGCGATGCCGATACCGGTATCGTGGATCGTGATTTCGATGCCCGGACCTTGGGCGGGGCCGGTTATGACGCGGCCCTGGATGGTGATGCTGCCGCCGTCGGGTGTGTATTTGATCGCATTCATGACCAGATGGTAAAAAACTTTGTAAGTCAATTCTGGGTCAAGTTGCACGGCCGGCAGGCTATCCAGCCCTTGCACAGAGAGTTTCAAGTTGCGCTCTTTCAGAGCGGTTTTGAACGACCTTTCTACTTTTCCGATGATCAGGTCCATCCTTTGGCTAGACCTGGATACCTGGAGCGCCTGGCTATCTATTTTCGAGACATCCAACATGTCGTTGACAACTGCCTCCATGCGAGAGAAGCCTTCCATGATGCCTTTGGCCAGCACTTGTAATTCCGCGTTCTTGTCTGCCATCTGTTCGATCATGTAGGCGTAGCCCTGGAGTAGGGTTAGAGGGGTGCGCAGTTCGTGAGCAGAGATGCTGATGAAACTGGTCTTGGTGCGGTCCATTTGTGCCAGGATGCGGTTCGATTGTTCGAGTTCTAGGGTGCGCTGTTGCAGGCGTTCGGTCATCTCGTCGAAGGATTTTGCCAGGGTCCCGATTTCGTCTTCGCTGCGGATGCCCGTTCTTTGGGACAGGTTGCCGCCGGCAATGACTTGCGAGGTGCGCAGCAGGGAGAAAAGCGGCTGGGTGATCCGATGGGCAATGTAAAATCCCACCACGACGACGAAGACCGCTGCCAGTGAAAAGAGGATGATATATTGGCTGCGGTTGGTATTGACGAATTGGGAAATATAATTCGCCGGCAGGACAACAGCAAAGACGCCCAGGCGATCGTTGACCACTTGTAGGACGCCGCGCGCAACGCTGTAGGAACGTTGGTTGGTAAAGTCGAAGTTTTCTCCAATCACCAATTCGTCCGCCGCCATAATCTCTTGATAGAGGCCGGGAGGAAGCGACAAGGTTGCCAGATAGATAGGGGTCTCGTCTGGCGATTGAAGCGTGGAGGCGATGGCCATACCGTCGGGAGCATACAACACGACATTCGCTAGGGCCGTGTTCTTCACCGTTGGCATGAACGTCTCCAGCGAGGTGCCAACTACGGCCGCGCCGATCAGGCGGTCCTGGAAAGTGATAGGGATGGCCGAAAAGTAATACCATTTGCCGTCCGTATCCTGGTCGAGGGCCGACTTGGGGATGAAGTTCAGGTTGTTGCTTTCGAGGAGGAATTGGAGGATGGGGAGCAGATTGGTCTGCCCGCTTTGCGAGACATGGATTACCTCCCCGTCTTGCAGGCGCAGATGAAGGATTTCCTGACCCTGCAAATCGAAAATGAGCAAGTTTTCGATTTGCAGCCCACCAACCGTAGGCGTTAGAATGGCTACAAGCGTAGATGGGTCTTTTTCGGAAATGGCTTCCCTCACGCCTGTCGTGTTGATAGCCACAATAGCCTGATCCACTTGTTTTCTGTGCTGTTGCACGAAAGTATCCGATACCATCCGCCCCGATTCTAGTAACTGGTTGTTCAAGCGTTCCTGGAGAGAGTCGGTCAAATATTTCGTTACCCAGTAGGCTCCCAAAGCAGCAACGATTAACGTCAAGATCAGGTAAGGCAGGATGACTTTGAAACGAATGCTCACAAGAAAGGCCTCGGGACCTGTGACAAGGGTAAAACTTCCTAAGTTACAGCGCAAAGGCAGGAGTTACGATTTTTTCATGTAGAGTAGCGTGCTTCCTGGGCAAGCGCCAGGATAGCGTTGTCACATTTAATTAGACCTCTTGCAAAAGTCGAAAATGTGCCAGAATCGGCACATGAGATACGCAGACATCAAACAACGCAGTGATACAGATTTCAAACGCCTGACCGGAGTTGAACACGCCACCTTTCGCCGGATGCTGCAAGTCCTGGAAGCCCAACGTTCGAATTTCGGGCGTC
>FWPU01005324.1_pt1 | contig 28228 bp, 16 predicted proteins | sample 2228361 | NCBI WGS metagenome assembly FWPU01 (sample SAMEA103939777, study PRJEB20133) | metagenome
GAGGGCGGCGTCGTATTCAGCCCGGAACTTCTGGACGTCGCCGATGGACTTGAGGGCGTAGGCTTCGCCGAGGCGGTCGCCCAGGGCGCGGGCTGCTTCCAGGGCCGGCCGGAGGAGCCGCTCCTGCTCTGGCCAGTAGGAGTGGAGGTAGCAGAACTCCCGAATCTCCTCCAGGGGCCGGCCGTACAGGGCAGCCCATTCTGGGGGAAACCGTCTCTGCCCGGCGAGGACCTGCTGCACCCGTTCCCAACACGCTTTGCCCTGTGCAAAGGCGCGTTCCAGCCCCTCCAGAAGCCGCTTCAGGAGCGACCGGACCGTCTCGACACCGTCCTTCTCCCGATAGAGCCATTCCAGGACATGCCGGATGTTGCCGGCCTCCTTTCCCAGAACGGCCGCGGGGGCAGTGGCAGCCTCTTTTTCCAGCCACTGCCGGTAGTATCCCTTGATCCGCTCTACTTCCTGCCCCCACTCTCCTTCCGCAATCCCCCGGTCGGCTACGGCCCGGGCCAGGGGAGAAAGCCCGTAATACTCGGTGCCGTTTACTCCCCCGATGTCCTCGACCAGGGAGAGACCGACCAGTAGGGCCACCGTGTCTCCAAAGTCGCCAGCCTCCATCCCTGCGGCGGTCTGCCATGCCTTGCGGGAGGCGTCCTCGGGGAAAAGGCTCAGCAGATGAAAGAGGGAACGCCCTCTCTCTTCGGCCATCTCCAGGCTCCGGCCAAAGATGTACTCAAAGAGGTTCCCCCTGGCCGCCTGCAACTCTTGTAACGCCCCTGCCCAGTCCCGCCTGCCCGAGCGGACCCATCCGCTCACTAGGCGGAGGGCCATAGGGTGGCCGCCGGTGCGTTGGATAATCCGGTGGATGACCTGGACCTGTTCTCCGCTCAGGGAGGCGACCTCCTCCTCGGCCTGGTGGGCGATCAGTCGGAGGGCCTCGCGGTCGTCGAATCCGCGCACCTCGACCCGCTCGGCGTCCAACCCCTCGGGAAAGAAGGGGCAGGTGACCAGCACGCGGCAATTGGTCGGGATGCGGCGGAGGATGTCCAAGCAGGGCTCCTGGTGGATAAAGGCGTCCATGTTGTCGAGCACGAGCAGTCGCCTTTTCCCTTCGCCGGCGAGGCGTTGGAGAATCGGCTCCACCAGGGACTCGGTCGGCTCGTCCCCCTTGATCGGCAGGTGTAGAATTCCGGCCAGGCGGCGAAGGAGCGCGGTGGCCTCCTCGTTCAACAGGGCGGTGGGGCGGTAGTCGGCCAGGTGTGCGCTCAGTTCTCTCCCCACCGGTTCGGCCCGCCCCTGCAGCCAGAAGGTCTCCTCGAACCACCACCCCCAACGGTAGAGTACCTCGACGGCCAGGGTGGTTTTGCCGATACCCCGTTCCCCGTGGATGATGATGACAGGGCGGTTGGTGCGCTTTTGGGGGTCCAGGTGGCGGGCCAGGGTGACCCGTTCTCCCCGCCGGCCGACGAAGAAGGGTTCGCGCCGTGGTGCGGACTCGGGCAGGGTGAACTGGGGGATGATCTCGATGGAGGAGCGGCCGGCCGGTGCTCCGCTCGGCAGTCGCCAGCGGTGCTCGTCTTCCAGTGCTTCCGGCCGGACAAGGAGGACCGGGGTGGCCCATTCCCAGGGGCGCAGGCGGGTCACCTCGGCGTCGGCGATGGCCAGCCGTGCCTGGCGAACCGCTTCGGCCACATCCCGGCCGCGGGCAATTTCCCGATAAAAGTCGCCAAAGAACGCTTCGGCGGCCTCTACCGAGATGCTCTGGGCCATGGCCAGGGTCAGAGGGAGGCCGGCCTCCAGGAGCAGCCGGGCTATGCTGGGGAGTTGGGCCGTCTCGGCGGCGGTGAGGCAGGACTGGAGGACGCCCAGTTGAACGCCGCTCCGCAGCAGGCGTTCCCGCAACCAGTCCCCATCCACGAGGTCCTCGCAACCGTCGCGCTTTTCCAGCAGGAGGCGGCCGATGTTGCCGTGGCCCAGAAAGTGGAAAACGTCGCACCCCCGGCTCAGTTCGTCGCGCAATTCCCGGCGGGTGATATGGCGGTGCAGGCGCAGGGAGATGGGCACCGGTTGGTTCTGGAGGGCGCGGAAAGGTTCCGTCTGCTCGTCCAGGTCCACGATGGCCGGTTGGTGGGGATCGTTGGGGGGCAGAGCGGGGTCCAGAAGCGGTGAGGCCATCGCCACGAGGACCCGTAAGGACGGACCCGCTTGAGCGGGAGGCAGGATCTCTCCCCGCACCTTTGCGACTCGTACCAGACCTTGGATGCGGGCAACCCAGTCCCGGTCGTTGTGGAGGAGTTCCCAGGGCAGGTTGGATAGGGTCAGGGGAGGGATGGAGATCTCGGTTGCTCCAACGTGGATCTTTCCACCGGGGGTATAGGGGGCCTCTGCCAATTCCAGGGCCAGGGGGCGGTTGTTGGACAGGCGGCCGGCCAGGGTTGGGGGCAGGAAGCGGTCGTAAAGGCGTCGTCCCAGGTCGCGCAGCCAGGTTTCGATAGGGAGAGGGAGCCGTTCCTCCTGCCCGTTGGCCAGTTTCCAGAGGATGGCCCAGTCGGTGATGAATTCATCGTTTCGCAGGGGGGGATTGAGCAGAACCGTTGTGCCATCCAGGGAGACCTGGTCGTGGGTGATGCTGAGATAGTGCCAGTTCACGTTGTTCCTCCTTACGTCTGAAAGTGTGCGGACGCGGCTCTAGGCCTCTGACACAAGGTGTGGGCCGCCTGCGGATGGGGGGGTACCGGGGACATCGTCCCCCATGGCTACAGAGTCGTTGTCGCTGGCACTGATTTGGCGGTCCATCCCCGGCTCCTGGTCGTGCTTCAATGGGCTGTAGGTCTGGGAGTATTATACCTGAAATGCGGGGAGAGTTCAACTTTTCTGCAATCGTTCTCAGGGCCCTTTGACATATTGGTCAAAGAACTCGATCGAGCGTTGCATCGCCGTCCCAAAGTAGTTCGAGATGTTGTGGTCCTCTCCAAGGTAGAGGTACAACTCGGCAGTCCATTACAAACGAAGGGTTTTATCATTATGTCAATACGGTTCGGGGGGGGGCACCGTATAACAGAGGGCCTGGCGGATGTCTTTTTCCAGATCGGGATACGCTTTGATAATCTGTTCCATCATCATTCCGTTGGCGATCAGGTTAGGAATGGGGGAAGTGGTGATGTGGATGCCTGTGGATGCCGCGAATACAAGCCTGTCCTCCCATCAGGTTGGGGTGGCAAGAGGGGTCTCACCGACGGACTTCCTATGTGCATTATACCTTCTTTTCAGAAAATCGAACCTGTTTTCTGGTAACTGGTATAATGCACATAGGAAATGGCGCAGGCTAGAGACTATGCCCTGCCCGGTCCATTCTGCGCCGGGGACAACTTGGTCAAGAGACACCATCTCCTGACCAAGGTTGTCCTACAAGGTGAAATAGCACAGGCTAGGGACTATACCCTACCCGGTCCATGTCTCCCAGCACCACCACCCTCCCCCCATAGCCTGCCCGTCGGACCCGCTCCAGCAACTCCTCCTCTCCAACGATGTACAAAGGGTCGTAGTGCAGGATGCCCACGGCATTTACCTCCGTTGCAAGCGCCACCGCCGCCACATCCTCCGGCGTGCTGTGACCAGGAACCGGCTCCGCCGCAGTGCACTCGTGCAGCAGCCAATCCGCGCCTTGCGCCAGGCGTACCACCCCAGGGCAGCGCTCCGTATCCCCAGAATAGGCCACTACCCCACCCCACCGACCCTCCAGTCGCACCCCCAGCGCGGGCCGCGAGTGCACCACCCGTCCCACCCATACCCGCACCAACTGGCCCTCCACAACCAAGCCCAACTCCTCCTCTCCTACCTCCACAGCGCGCCACTCACAGGGCACACAGTGCCGCCCCAGGTCAAACGCCTCCACCACCCGCCTGGCCAGGGCCAGCGTCTCTTCCAGCCCTACGATCTCGAACACCCCCTCATACCCGGCCAGGGAGAGTTGAAAGAGCAACGCCGGGAGACCGTAGATATGGTCTGGGTGATCGTGGGTCAGAATCGCCCCACACAGCGAGGATGGCTCCACCCCGGCCCGTAGCAACCGCTGATAGGGCGAGGCACCGCAGTCAATCAGCCAGCACTCCGGGCCGGCCTCTAGGAGAAGGTAGGTATTATCCCGCTCTACGCCGGGCAAGGCGGTGCCGCAACCAAAGGTCCAGACCTGCCAGAACGGAGCCGCAGGGGAAACCCCACCTTTCTCCGCGGTACGCATCTCATATCATCCGGGGACAACTCGGTCAGAGGAGGCCGGTATTATCCCGCTCTGCGCCGGGGACAGATCGGTCAGGCGACGCCGTCGCCTGACCAGGTTGTCCCACAAGGCGTAACACCCACGGAATCCGGGGAAGCAGGTCGCCGGCCAGGCCGCCGGCCGGCCCGACCTCCTCCTGCACCAGTTCCCCCGCCCGCCCGTGGATATAGACTCCCAGCAGGGCTGCCTCAAAGAGCGGCACCCGCTGGGCCAGCAGGCCGGCAATCACCCCGGCCAGGACATCCCCCGTCCCCGCCGTGGCCAGGGCCGGCGTGGCGATCGGCACGACCACCACCCGACCATCGGGGCGCGCCACAACCGTGTTCGCCCCCTTGAAGACAACCACGCGCCCCCAGGTCGTCGCCGCACGTTGGGCGATGGCGATGCGCGAGGTCAAGACCTCCTCCCGCGAGGCCCCCAGCAGGCGGGCCATCTCGCCTGGGTGGGGGGTCAGCACAACCTGGTCGGGCAGATAGCGCCACCACTCCGGCACGCCGGCCAGCGCGTTCAAGCCATCGGCATCGAGCACCAGCGGCGGCAGGTACCCCTCGCGCTTTGGCGGCTCCTCCTCCCGCTGAAGGAACCCGATTCCCGGGGTCGGCACCGGCTCCCGTACCCCCAGCAGTCGCCGGACAAAGGCCACGGTGCACTCTTCCTGCCCCAGCCCGCAGCCCAGGACCATCGCCTGGTAGCGGGGCAGTTCGTCGGCCAGGAGGCGCACCGCATCCTCTCCGATCGCTCCGCGCTCCTCCTCGGGCAGGGGGAAAAAAGTCACCTCGACACCTTTGGCCGCCAGCAACGGGTAGACCGACCTCGGCGGGGCCAGGGTTACCAGGCCGGCCCCCACACGGTAAGCGCCCATCGCCACCAAGTAGGGCGCACCGGTGTAGTAGAGCGAGCCGGCCACCACCAGCACCCGGCCGAAGGTACCCTTGTGCGCATTCCGGGGCCGGGCCGGGAGGCAGGTGCGCAATTTATTTATGTCAAGCAATTCCGCCGGCACCCCCTCCAGGTACTCGTCCGGAATGCCAATCTCGGCAATGACGACCTCACCGGCATACTCCGCGCCGGGAAACTGGTAGAGCCCCCGCTTGGGGTGGCTCATCGTCACCGTCACATCGGCGCGGACGGCCACACCGAGCACCTGGCCGGTGTCGGCGTGGACGCCGGTGGGCAGATCCACGGCGACGACCAGCCGGCCGGCCGCCTCTCGGTTGACCTGTTCGACGATCGCGCGCAGCGGCCCCTCCACCAAGCGCAGCAACCCCATCCCCAAAAGCCCGTCAATGACCGCGTCGGCCTGGCCAAGGGCCTCCTTCAATTGCGCCAAGTCCTCATCTTCTTCATGGCGAAAAAGGGGTACCTCCCGTTTCTGCAGGGCCTCAACCAGATGGTCGTCTCTTTCCTTGCGCTTCCAGAGATAGGCCCGCACCGCAAAGCCGGCCTCATGCAGGTAGCGGCCGGCCACCAGGGCGTCGCCGCCGTTGTTTCCCGGTCCGACCAGGGCCAGGACCGTCCCCCCGGCCTTGCCGGCCTGCTCCAACCGGCCGGCCACCTCTTCAGCGACCGCCTTGCCGGCCCGTTCCATCAGGCCCTCCCAGGTGTCGCCGGCCTCGACGGTCGCCTGTTCCGCCTGACGCATCTCCTCGGTCGTTACCAGTTTCATCATCCTCCTCCTTTACCACCAGGGAAGCGGAAACCGCTCCCCCAGCCAGGCGATCAGGACAAAGCGCAGCGATTTTCCCAAGAAACAAATCAGCAAAAACTGCCACAGCGGGAGGCGCATCGCCCCCGCCGCAATCCCGGTCAGGTCAAAGAGGGGATTGGGTACCAGGGCAAAGACAAAGATCACCGGCAGGAGGCCTACCCGCTTGATCCAGCGCTGCGCCCGCCGGTAATGAGGGTTGTCGGCGATCAAGCCACCGCCGCCATAGCCGGCCAGATAGCCGGTCAATTCGCCAACGGTGGCCCCCAGGCCGGCGACGCTGCCCACCAGGAGGGGGTTGAGAAAACCGCCGGCGATGTAGGTGGCCGCCAGGGTCGGGCTGGGCAGGATAACCGTCGCGCTGGGCAACATCGTGGCCAGGAAAACGCCCAGGTAACCATAGTTCCCCAAGGCACGGTAGTCAATCGGCAGAAAGAGCAGCACCACCGTCAGAACGACCGAAGCCCCGATCGAGACCAGGTAGCGACCGTTCTCGCGGAAAAAGGCCTTCCACCGTTCCGACCTCGTGGTCCGGGCCGGCGATCCCTCTGTCGAATCCACCACCGCGCTCCTTGCACGTAACGACCGCCCCTATTGTAGCATAGCCGGCCCACAATGCAACCCTCAGCGGAGCAGTTCCACCATGCCGACCACTAGCCCCTCCTCGACCGTTTCCTTCCCCGCCCACCCCTGCGGAGCATTGGAAGCGGCATCCAGGAGCCGCACCACCAGGCGATACTCCCCCGCCGGCAGGTCCGGGGAAAGGGGCAGGTTGTGATGGTCCTGGTAGACCCAGCCCGCCGGCCAGAGGTCGGTGGTCGGCTCGCCAAAGTGGGGCGGTTCCCACAGTCGGGCCACCACCCGGCCGGCCGCGTCCTCCAGTTCCAGCGAGACCTTGAGCGGCACGGCCGGCCTCTCCTCCACCAGCCAGTAGAGCGAGACCTGCAACGTCTCCCCCGGCGATAGGGCCAGCGCCTCACCGGGCGGCGCGGCCGGCCCCTCTCCCTGTGGCGTCAGGGGACGCATGTTCAGGTCCCACAGGGCCAGCCCGGCCCGACTACGCCCCAGAAGTGCCGTTCGCTCTACGGCAAAAGCCGCCGTGTACTGCGCCCAGATGACCTCCCGCCCCCGCGTCCGCAGAAACTCCTGCGTCTGCGGGGTCAGGTCCTCGGCGGCGATGCGCGGGTCAATCACCGCCGCACCGGCCCGGTAGAGGGCCGAGACGATCAGGTCCTGCGCCGCCGGCCGGTGGAAGGTTGCCAGGGGGTTGATCTCGTGGGAGGTCTGGGCCGCCCGCTCCAGGATCTGGCGGGGGGACATACCGGTGATCCCCAGGGCGTGGTAGACCATCAGGCCGGCCCCGTCCACCAGGTAGGTGCCGTCGGGCAACGAGGCAGGGGGCCGGCCGGCCAGCAGGGGGTAGCCGGGGTCCAGGGCCAGGACGACGCCCTCCTCCGGCAACGTCTCGGCCAGGGCCTGCCCCACCGGCCCGTAGGTGCCGTCGTAGCGCACCATCGCCGCGACCTGGCGGCGGTGCAGGAGGTGCGGCCAGGAGAAGAGGAGCAGGGCGAGCAAGAGCGCTGCCGCCACCCCGCGCCGGTGAAGCGACCACGAACGCAGGAGCGCCCCGGTCTCTCCCACCGCGACGGCCACCAGCAGGGCAAAGGGAACGACCAGTTGTACGTAATACCGCGAATGATAGGCTCGGCCGTAGGAAAAGAGGAACAGCAGCGGGACGACCGTGCCCAGGGTAAGGGGAAATAGCCATGTCCGCCCTGGGGAAAAGCCGGGTGCAATGCACATAGGAAGTGGGGCGCGGCGGGCACGGCGCACCCCCAACCTCCCCCAGACATCCGCCAGAAACAACCCCGACAGGAGCAGCACCGCCCCGGAAAGCAGGAGAAAGGTCAGGCGGGAGTCGGGATAGTCGGCCATACGGGCGAGATGATTGCGGCCGTAGAGGGTCTCCTGGGGACGCAGGAGTTGGAACCCGACCACCTGGCGCAGAAAGGCCAGCGGGGCGCGGCCGGCCAAGGGGCCGGCCAGAAGAAGCGCCGTGCCCGCCGCGCCAATCGCACCGGCCAGGAGATCCCGAGGCCGGCCCGCCAGCAAGGCCAGCAGACCCAGGAGGAGCAGGACGACAACCCCCGGCGCCTTGGTCAATCCACAGAATGCGCCCGCACCCCCGGCCAGGGCCATGCAGAAAAAGCGCACCCACCTCCGCCGTGCCTTCAGGCCGGCCAGGTAGAGGAGCAGCGCCAACACCGTCCCCAGGTTCACCACCGTCTCCAGCGGCGCGACATAGGCCGCCTGTACCTCCAGTGCCAGGACCAGCGCGGCGGCCAGCCCTCCCCGCCGGCCGGCGATCTCCCGCCCCACCAGATACAGCAATACCACCGTCAGCGTTGAGCGGAAGAACTGCCACCAGCGGCCGGCCAGCAGCACGGCCGGCCCGCCCCAGGCCCCACCGGCCAGCGTGGCCGGCCAAAAGGCGTAAAGGATGCCCGGCGGATGGGCCAGAAAAAAGTCCACGTACGGATGCAACCCCCGCCGCCAGAGCAGCGCGGCCTCCAGGTAGACCATCTCGTCATAGTGGGAAACCGGAACCGAGCCATCGGCCAGGGGGAAAAGCCAACGGGCCCGCAGGAGACAGGCCGCGGCAACCATACCACCCAGCCCGAGCAGGGCGATCAGGTCGGCCCAGGTGAAGCGGCGGCGAGGCAGCACCGCAAGCCCCACAGGCCGGCCGCTCCCCCACAAGAGGAGCAGCACACCCAGTCCCCAGGCCAACCAGACCCGCAGCACCACCCGGTCCAAGTGCTTCGCCACCCCCACCAGCCAGGGGGACAACTCCTGCCCCACCGCCTGCTCCCCCACCGGTGGCGGCCAGTGGCCCGTCTCGACCAGGGCCCGCCAGAGGGCCGCCCCCTGCACCACCCGCTGAGGCAGGTGCAGGTCAAAGGTCAGCCCCACCGCACCGTAGAGCAGGAGCAAAGAGCCCAGGAGAAGGAGAAAAAGGCGAACCGGCCGGGAGCGACGGGCCGCCCCAACGCGTTCCATCAGGCCTGCACCTCAGCGGTGCGCTTTCGCCGGGCACACCACCACCGCCGCACTCCCAGCCCCACCGCGCAGAGGAGGAACAAACCCACACTGACCACCTGCCCGACCGGATAGGGCCCCAGGTAGAGACTGTCTACCCGCAGAAACTCGATCCCAAAGCGGACCACCGCGTAGAGCATCCCGTAGAACCAAAAGATCTCGCCCGGAACCAGCCGATCGCGGTAGCGGCCGGCGATGTACAAAAGGAGCAGGCAGATGCTCAGATTGAGCAGGCTTTCGTAGAGAAAGGTCGGATGGAAGCGGGTTGTCTCAAAGGGGTACACCGTCAGGTTGCGGTAACAGGCCAGTCCCTCGACACAGGTCGGCAGCGACAGGCCGGGCAGCAACTTGCTGTACTCCGGCAGGTAGTTTCCCACGGGGGAAAGGGCATCTATGCGATACTGCGGGGCAATGCGCAGCCCCCAGGGCAGGGTAGTACGCCAGCCGTAGGCTTCTTGATTGAAAAAGTTTCCCCATCGCCCGATCGCCTGACCGATGACAAACCCCGGTGCTCCCACATCCAGCCAGGTCCAAAAGGGTAACTTTTTTCGCCAGGTATAGAGGAAAGCAGCCAGGACCGCCCCGAACAGGGCCCCGTGAATCGTCAGGCCGCGCAGCCCGACAAACCGGCCGTCCTCCACCCCGATGATGCGCAGCGGGTCGCTGAAATAGTAGTTTGGATTACCCAGGACGTACCACAGTCGGGAAACGGTCACCCCCAGAATCAACCCCCAGAGGAGGATATTCCAGACGTGCTCCGTATCCAGCCCACGCCGGCGGGCCTCCCACTCGCCCACCAACGCGCCCACCAGCGCACCGGTCATCAGGAGAACACCGTACCAGGGAATTTCCCGGTTGCCAATCTGAACGAAAACCGGGTCCCCTTCACCGCGCCAATTCGGCACCGCCTGGCTGACCAGGTAGGCCACAAAGGCAACGACCACCGCCAGGACCAGGATGCGGTCCCAGGTCCAGCGCCGGCCCTGTTCCTGCTCGCGCTGCTCGTCCATCTCTTGCTCCTTTCAAAAGAACCCCATTAAGAAAGTCGGGGTGGCCCGATTTGAACGGGCGACCCCCTGGTCCCAAACCAGGTGCGCTACCGCTGCGCTACACCCCGAACCGGTTTCCTCTATTCTAGCAAAGCATCATGGCCTTGTCAACTTGACATTCCTCCTCTCTTGTGCTATACTTTGAACGAACGTTCATTCACAGGAGCGGGATGAACCAGATGAGCACTACCGAAAACAGCACCCGCCGGCGCATTATCGAGGCCGCCCACCGGCTTTTCCTGGAGCACGGCTACCACGGCACCTCCATCCGCCAGATCGCTCGAGAGGCCGGCATCGCCCTCGGCGGCATCTATAACCACTTTGCCGGCAAGGAGGACCTCTTTGCCGCCGTTCTGCTGGCCCACCACCCCTACATCGCCATCCTCCCCGAACTGGCCGCCGCCCAGGGCGAAACAATTGAGGAGGTCGTCCGTGACGCCGCCGACCGTATGCTCCGCGTCCTCGAAGCCCACCCCGAAAACCTGCACCTGCTCTTTATCGAGAATGTCGAGTTCGAGGGACGTCATATGGCCGACCTGATTCGCCATCTCAAACCCCAGATACGACAGTTTGCCCAGGTCTTTGACCGGGCCGGCGACGACCTACGGCCCATCCCCATCCCGATCCTGATCCAGACCTTCCTCGGCCTGTTCATCTCGTATTTTATGACCGAACGACTCGTCCGTCAGCAAAAACCCTGTCGGGAGGTCCGGGTTATGGCCTTTGACCACCTGGTCGAAATCTACCTCCACGGCATCCTGGAGCATAACCGGGCCGGCCCCTGAACAGGAAAAACTTTAGGAGGAACTGTGCTGCGAGCATCTTTTCGAGCAACCCATCCTTCAACAAAGGGAACAAAAAGCGCCGGGCCGCTTCTGCGGGCCATGCGCTATCTGCTCCCCTACCGCTGGATCGCCATAGGAGGCTTTCTCAGCCTCCTTTTGAGTTCGGCCGGCAACCTGGTCATCCCCCGGCTTACCCAGGCGGTCATTGACCTGGGCATCACCGCACAATCGCTTCAGGCAATCCTGGGGGGTTCCACCGGCATCATCGCCGCCTCGATCGTAGCCGCCGTTTTCACCTACTTCCAGGGTTACCTGGCCGCCAAAACATCCCAGGGAATCGCCTTTGACCTGCGCAACGCCCTCTACGCCCACATCCAGCGGCTCTCCTTCAGTTACCACGACCAGGCCCAGACCGGCCAACTTCTCACCCGCGCCACCAGCGATGTGGAACTGGTGCGCACCTTTATCGGGAGCGCCCTGCTCCAACTGGCCAGCGCGCTTCTGATGATGGCCGGCAGCCTGGTGCTGCTCTTCAACACCAACTGGCAACTTACCCTGATGACCCTGCCGGTGTTGCTGCTCATCCTGGGGGTCTTTGGCTTTTTTAGCCAAAAGGGCCGGCCGCTCTTTACCCTGGTCCAGCAAAAGCTGGGCCGACTCAACACGATTCTCCAGGAAAACCTGGCCGGCGTCCGCGTGGTCAAGGCGTTCGCCCGTGAACCCTACGAGCGCGAGCGTTTCGGCGAGGCCAACCGCGACTATCGCGACATCAACCTGCGCGTCTTTCACCTCTTTGCTTACGCCTTTCCTCTGATCTTTGGCCTGGCCAATATCGGCACCCTGGTCGTCATCTGGGGGGGCGCCTACCAGGCCCTGGCCGGCCACCTCAGCATCGGCGAACTGGTCGCCTTTCAGAGTTACCTGATGATGACCCTCTTTCCCATGCTGATGCTGGGGATGATGGTCATCTCGGTCGCCCAGGCCGGGGCCGGCGCCGAGCGCATCTTTGAGATCCTGGACGCCCGTTCCGAGGTCGAGGAAAAGCCCGACGCCATCGAACTGCCCCCCATCCGCGGCCAGGTCGTCTTTGACCACGTGACCTTCCGCTACTTTCCCGGCCAGGAACCGATACTCCGAGAGGTCAGTTTCACCGCCGAGCCGGGGCAGACCGTGGCCCTCCTGGGCGCCACCGGGTCAGGCAAGAGCACGATCATCAACCTGATTCCCCGCTTCTACGACGTCAGCGAAGGGCGGGTGCTCATTGACGGCAATGACATCCGGGACGCCACCCTGGAGTCGCTACGCCGGCAGATCGGCATCGTCCTTCAGGAGACGGTCCTCTTTGGTGGGACGATCCGCGAGAACATCGCCTACGGCAAGCCGGATGCCTCCGAGGAAGAGATTGTCGCCGCCGCCAGGGCCGCCGAGGCGCACGACTTTATTATGGCCTTCCCCGACGGCTATGACACCGTCGTCGGCGAGCGCGGCGTCACCCTCTCCGGCGGGCAAAAGCAGCGCATCGCCATCGCCCGTGCCCTCCTGATCAGCCCGCGCATCCTCATCCTGGACGACAGCACCAGCAGCGTGGATTTCGAGACCGAGTACCGCATCCAGAAGGCGTTGGCGCGGTTGCGCGGCGGGCGGACCAGTTTCGTCATCGCCCAGCGCATCAGCACCGTCCTCAACGCCGACCTGATTCTGGTCCTCGACCGGGGCGAAATCGTCGCCCGTGGCCGGCACGAAGACCTGCTCCGCGACAGCCCCATCTACGCCGAAATCTACTACTCCCAACTCCAACCGGAGGAAGAGTTGCGCCTGGGCGAGACGCTCTTTTCCGAGGAGGTGCTCCGATGATGGGACCGGGACATGGTCGGGGCTTGCGCCGGGAGGGCGAGCGGGCCCGCAACGTCCGCAAGACGCTGCGCCGCCTGATCGCCTACCTGCGCCCCTACAAATGGCACCTGCTCGCCGTCGCCGTTCTCGTCGTCACCACCACCGGCCTGTCGGTGGCCGCGCCCAACCTGATCGGTCGGGCGGTGGACCTGCTGTGGGACTTTTTCGGGGGGAACCTCTCCACCCAAGCCGCCCGCAGTGAGATCGGCAAAGTCATGTTGCTCCTCCTGGGGGCCTATCTGGGTGCCGCCCTGGGCAACATGGGCAGTTTCTACCTGATGATCTTTGTCGGGCAGCACATACTCTACGAACTGCGGGCGCAGATCTTTGACCACATCCGGCGACTCTCGCTGAGTTTCTTTGACCGGCACGAGGCCGGCGACCTGATGTCTCGCCTGAGCAACGACACCGATGTGATCAACCGCGTCTTTAGCATGGGCCTGACCCGCCTGACCAGCAGCGCGCTGACTCTGGTGGGCATCCTGGCGGTGATGGCCGGCCTGAACTGGCGGCTGGCCCTGGCCTGCTTCAGCGTGCTCCCGCTGATGGTCGGCTCCACCGTCTACTTTTCCAACCGCGCCCGCCGGGCCTTTCGCCGCACCCGCCAGACGATCGGGGCGGTCAGCGCGGAACTGGAGGAGAATATCTCCGGCGTGCGCGTGGCCCAGGCCTTTGGTCGCGAGGGGGCCAATCTGGAAGAGTTCCGCCAGGTCAACCTGGCCAACCGCGACGCCAACATTGCCGCCGAGTCGATCACGGCGGCCTTTTCCCCTACCCTGGACGTCCTCAGCACCATCGGTATCGCCATCGCCGTCGGCTACGGTGGCTACCTGGTGTTGAACGACCTGGCCAGCATCGGCCTGGTCGTGGCCTTTGCCCAGTATGTGCGCCGCTTCTTCGAGCCGGTGCGGGCCATCGCCATGATCTGGACCAACCTCCAGTCGGCCATCGCCGGCGCGGAGCGCATCTTTGACCTGCTGGACACTCCCTCCGAAATCACCGACGCCCCCGATGCCGTCGAACTGCCCTCCATCCGGGGGCAGGTGGTCTTTGAAGAGGTCTGCTTCCAGTATAAAGAGGGCGAGCCGGTCCTGGAGAAGGTCAACCTGGTCGCCGAGCCGGGCCAGACGGTGGCCCTGGTCGGGCCGACCGGCGCCGGCAAGACGACGATCGTCAACCTGATCGCCCGCTTTTACGACCTCTGCGACGGGCGCGTCCTGGTTGACGGCTATGACGTCCGCCAGGTGACCCAAGCGAGTCTGCGCCGGCAACTGGGGATCGTCCTGCAGGACACCTTCCTCTTTGCCGGGACGGTGCTGGAGAACATCCGCTACGGCCGGCTGGAGGCCGACGATGAGGAGGTCATTGCCGCGGCCAAACTGGCCAATGCCCACGACTTTATTGCGCGCCTGCCCCAGGGCTACCAGACCGAACTGACCGAGGGGGCCACCAACCTGAGCCAGGGGCAGCGTCAGTTGATCTCGATCGCCCGGGCCATCCTGGCCAACCCACGCATCCTCATCCTGGACGAGGCCACCTCCAGCGTGGACACGCGCACCGAACTGCTCATCCAGAAGGCGCTGAGGACGCTGCTCCAGGGGCGGACGAGTTTCGTCATCGCCCACCGACTGAGCACCATCCGCGACGCCGACCAGGTGCTCTTTATCCAGGACGGACGCATCATCGAGCGGGGCACGCACGAGGAACTGTTGCGCCAGGGCGGGGCTTATTATGACCTTTACATGAGCCAGTACCGCCGGGAGGAGGCGTTGCACGGCCGGCCACGCCCCGACCGGTCTGACGAGCCCGGTCGGCCAGGTCCAGTTCTCGGTACAAAGCGGCTGGAGAGAGCCAAGCCTGGGGAGGCATAGTCCAGAGCCGAATGACCGCTAGGCTCGTGTTCAGAATGCACATAAGAAGCAAGACGAACGTCCTCCACCGACCGGGTGGCGGCAGCCCCCTCCGGAATCTGTTCGGTACAAAGCGGCTGGAGAGAGCCAAGCCTGGGGAGGCATAGTCCAGAGCAGAATGACCGCTAGGCTCGTGTTCAGAATGCACATAAGAAGTAAGACGAACGTCCTCCACCGACCGGGTGGCGGCAGCCCCCTCCGGAATCTATGCGGTGAAAGCAAAGTCCAGCCGTACCTGTTCGTCCACCGCCAACTCCACCCCCGTCTGCCCTTCCCCCACCAGAGTGAAAGCGAGGTCCGGCCGAATCTGCCCACCTCCAGAGACGGCTCCACAGGGAGACACTGGGCCGTCCACTCAAGTCTTCCACCTCCAATACCTGCTCCCACCCCTTCCTTATGTCAATTCTGCTGCCGAAGCCGGGAACAATGCCCCCATCTGCTGCCCCCCCAACCCCTCTACGGCCAGCCCCGTACGACAACAGGGAGGTACATGAGCGTCTGGACCCGGATTTCCTCATGATGGGTGGCCAACCCTTCACCCCCACAGTTGAAGACGATCAGGATCACGTCATAGAGCCCGGGCTGCGCGTAGGTGTGGGTGACGACCCGACCGGAGGCAGTTTGGGAATCGCCTAACGTCCATAGATAGGTGATCGGTTCGGACCCGACAGTGTGGGCGGTCAACGTCACCGGTTTCCCGGCCAGGGGATAGGACGGCGTCACCGTGAAGGTGGTCGTGGTGACAGGGAGACAGGGGGCCGTCAGGGCAACACTGCGCTGTAGGTGTTGGTAGCCCCAAAAGATGTCCACGGTGTTGGTCAGCCGATCACCCGGCACCAGGTCCGGGCTCAGCGCAGTAGCAAAGGTGACGGTGACGAACCGGCCGGCCGAGACCTCCCCCGTCCAGGTGATAACGCCATTCTGAATCCCATAAGTGCCGGTGGTCGCCCGCAACGTGCCGCTGAGATAACTCAGCCCGGTGGGCAACACGTCTTGGAGCCAGACACCGCCGGCGGAGATCTCCCCCCCATTGCTCAGCACCAGCGTAAAGGTCACCGGTTGGCGGGGCGGCGGCTCGACCGAAGAGACCGCCTTGAAGGAGGCGGACAGGTCGGGCCAGACCGGTCCGACCCCCTCTCCCACCGGGAGGACCAAGACACGGATCGGTTGATCGGCAACCAGGTAGAGCGAAAAGCGGCCGTTAGGGATGGCCAGGTCTTCACTCCAGAAGAAATGGCGTTCTCCTGGCGGCAGGGAGACCGTCGGCGAGAAGGGGTAAGAGGTCCCGGTCTCGTCGTAAAAGGTCCCCTGCACGGTGGCAGTGACATCTCCCAGGTTGCTAATCCCCGCCATCGTGTTGATGGTGGGGGAAACGCCGCTGTTCTTGTAATAGAGCGGGGCCAGAGCAGTGTAGCCCTGGTTCGTCGCCTTCCCGACCGTTGTGGGAATGGCCGGAAAGGCATAGTTGAGGTCCTGGGTGCGTGTTGGGGACGCGGTGCCGGTAAAGAGGACGGCGCCGGCCACGGGCGCGGTGAACGCATGGAGGTAGGCAAAGCCCAGAAAGCCGTCCGGCAAGGGCTCGGCGTCCTGGTCCACGACGATCTCCCCGTGCGGACCCAGTCGCCGCGTGGCGGTCAGACCTATACTATAAGTAATCCACACGTCGGTGGTCAAGGCAGATGTGTTTTGCAGCCCATAGAGGCTGCTGTGGTCGTAGGTGTTCTTGCCTACGTGGTAAAGGTATGCCTCTGTGTGCCCCTGGCTTAAAAGTTCCACCGCAGCGCTGCCCGGCCATGGGCCGAACAGAAGGATTGCCCCGGCCAGGGGAGCGGTGGAGGTAACTATGGCCCCCAGGGTCTGGCCGGAAGGAAGATCCTCCTGGCAAAGAAGGCGACTCGTGTGCGCCACCAAGGAGAGAGAAGTCGTACTCCCGTCTGAATATGTGATCTGCAGGTCAGAGGTATCGGTGGAAACGTTCTGGACGCCCAAACACGTCCGCCAACCAAAATAGTCGGCCATCAACAGGGGAGCGTAGAGGGTTTTCGAACCGGCAGAAAAACCGGCATAGATCATACTCCCTGGTCCGACCTGGTGATCCAACACGACGATGGGACCGTCCGCGGTGACATGAGCCGAACCGCGAAACTCGCCCAGTTCGGGGATCTCTTCCAGGTCCAGGTACCAGGTCGTGTAGGGTGGGATCGGGTGAGGCGGTGTGCTGTATTGCGGGGTAGGTGCGTCGGCGTAGAACTGAACGGTAGCCACGGTCGGCGTGCTGGCAGCGTTCATGATGGCGAGGCGGCTAGTCCACCCGCCAAAGTGCCGCACCACAACGGGGAGAGAAAACAAATTGGACTCGGCGGCGGTGAAGGCAATGTAGGCGCTTTCCGAACTGGCCTCGATTTGCGAGATCGGCAGCGTTGGGTCAGGCGAACCCGGCAAAGACTGTGCAGTAGTGGGGAGAACGGAGAGGATCGCGCAGATGATAGCGAGGGTCCCCAGAACAGACTCGGCTCGTTTCATCGCCAACCTCCTTTTGAAAAGCCGGGAAGGTTTCTAGTACACGGTTTCGCAAGTTCGTACCGAGTACCATTGATGAACCAGCAGAAAAAGGGATGGTTCAGTAACCGGCTGACACTTTCGTATGCATCGAGAAACCTGCCCGACGCGTGATGCCGGCGTTTTACAGAAAATAAGCCGCGTTTTGCGCCAACCGTGAATTCTTAATATCGGAAAAAGTGTAAACCGATCTCTGCCGGAAAATGAACCATCCCCAGAAAAACTTCTCTTTTGAATGCTCAACTGTACTTAGCGTTCACGCGACTCGCCGGGGATCCCTACCGGATCCTCCTATTAATTCCATTATAGCACACCCGGGGAAAAATTGTCAAGTGCGTAGTGAACCGTGACTATCCGGTAGGCAGTGAAAACTGCGGCCACGGCCAGCCCTTCCCGTGGCGCAGAATTCATCCGTGGCGCAGGATTCATCCGTGGCGCAGGATTCATCCTGCGCCGTTCCCCCATCGTGGCGCAGGATTCATCCTGCGCCGTTCCCACGCCGCCCAGGATTCATCCTACGCCGTTCCCACGCCGCCCAGGATTCATCCTACGCCGTTCCCACGCCGCCCAGAATAAATCCTGGGCCAGGGCCCCCTTGACAGCCCCCCCGTTCGGTGGTATAACCCGTACAACAATGTGAGGATGCGCTATGCTCAAGAAATTCCGTGCCCTGTTGCTCCTTGTACTCCTTCCGGCGACGGTAGCCGGGTGTCTCCCCGCCGGCCGGCCTACCTCGCCATCGCCCACCACTGCCCCCTCACCGCCGCCGACCATGCACCCCACACCGGCCCCTTCTCTGCCCGCCCCGACCGCCGCCCCCACCGCGCTCCCGGCCTCCACCCCACCCGCCGACCCCTTCTCCCTCATCTCCCAGGAACACCTCCTTTCCTTCATCGAGGACCTCACCGCCATCGAACCCTACTCCGGCTGGCGCAACTCCGGGAGCAGCGGCGAAATGCAGGCCCTGGGTTATGTCAATAGCACACTGGAAGGGTTCCCTTACCTCGCCTCCCTGGGGCTGGAAGTCGAGCGCCAATCGTTCCACGTCTTTCTGGCTACCGAAATCCGCACAAGTCGCCTCTTCCTGACCGTCGCCGGCCAGGAGGTCGAGGTCCCCGCCGATGCCCTGCGCGGCCCCCGCGACGAGATCGCCCAGGCCCTCCGCTTTGACTCGGACGGCACCCTCAACGACGATACCTCTAACCCGCAAACGGCCCAAGGAGCGGCCCTCCTCGTCCGCTCGGCCGATGAACTCGATGCCCTCACCCCGGACGAGGTGGCCGGCCGGATCGTCCTGCTCGACTATGCCCTGGTGGACCGCGTCCTCCTGGGAACCGACGCCGCCACCCGAATCGCCGATGACCTCCTGGAAAAGGGGCCGGCCGGCCTCATCCTCCTGACCCGGTTCTCCAACCGCATCGGCGAAAGCCACGGTTCCTTTGTCGGCGACGTCAGTGCCTTCAACAACGTCACCGCCGAACCACCCGTCCCCATCCTCTACGCCCGCCTGGAGGACCTGGCCCCCGCCGGCATCTACGACTGGGACGACCTGACCCAGGTCACGCAGGCCCACCTCGTCTGGGACGCGGACCTTTTCTCCCCCGGCACCTCCGGCAACCTCGTCGCCCGCATCCCCGGCCGGGACCCCAACCGCGCCGTTATCCTCGGCGCACACATAGACAGCCCCAACGCCCCCGGCGCAATGGACGACGGCAGCGGCTCGGCCGTTCTCCTGGAGGTCGCCCGCGTCCTCGACCAGTCCCGCCACCAGCTCCCTGTGGACCTCTACCTGGTCTGGTTCGGTAGTGAGGAACTGGGCCTCTACGGGTCGGGCCACTTTGCCGCCACCCACCAGGAACTGCTCGACCGGGCGATCGGCTTTCTCCAGATTGACTGCCTGACCTACCCCCTGGAGGGGATTGAGGATGTGCAACTGGACCTGGTGGCCTGGCCCTTCAGCAGGCTAGGCGAAGGCCGCCTGCCCTGGCCGGAGGCGCTTCAGGAGGCCGCGGCCGGCCGGGGGTTTACGGTGTATTCCGAGCCCTACTTTGGCATCTACTCCGACAATAGCACCGTCGCCGGCTTTGACCTGCCCAACGCCGACCTGATCTACCAGAACGAAGAGGCGATGGACGCCACCGGAAGTTTCCACTATGCCGCCCATATCCACGACCCCTACGACACGGTGGACCTGGCCCGGCAGGCGGGTGAGGTGCTGGAGGAAATGGCCGGCGTGGCCCTCACCGCGGCCATCGTGGTTCCCGAGGCAACCTCCGACCTGCGCCTGTCCCCACCCCCCGACCGCCGCGCCCTTTTCATCGCCAGCCACACCGAGGCGGTGCACATCGGGCCGGCCTCGGCCACCGATATGGGCCTGGCCCTGGCAATGGAGGGGCTCGACGTGGACCTCCTCCCCTACGGCCACCCCCTAACCCCCGCCGACCTGGAGGGGGTGGACCTGGCCATCATCCTGCCCGTGCTGGACTACCCCAGCCCCGACGGCGACCCCGCCCTCTACGACGAGGCCTGGAGCGAGGAGGAGGTTGCCGCCCTGGAGCAGTTCGTCCTCGACGGCGGCCTGCTCGTCCTGACCAACAGCGCGCACCGGCTGAAATATGGCAACCGCGTCCTCGACCCCAACGAGGACTGGAGCGACCTCAACCTGCTTGCCGGCCGCTTTGGCGTCACCTACCGCCAGGGCCCAATCGAGGACGATCGGGCGCGGGCCGAGGCCGAACACCCCCTCCTGGAACGGGCCGCCTCCCTGGATATGGCCGCCGAAAACGGCGTCCCCTTTGACCTGGAGACAGGACAGGTGCTCTCCCGGGCCGGCGGCGAAGCGGCGATCGCCCTGATCCCTTACGGCTCTAACGGCGGGGCCGTGCTCGTCCTGGCCGATGTGGGGCTTCTGGGCCAGGGTTGGGGCGAGCCGCTCAACCTGCGCTTCTGGCAGAACCTGGCCCGCTACGCCCGCTCGCGCTGACCCTGGCCCCAGGCATATTGCCGGGAAGCGGGAACCGCTCTTCCCCAAAACACGACGTAAGCCACATTACAGCCCCAGGCGGCCCGTTGCGCTATAATTTAGACAGTTATTATAGAGAAAATAGCAAGAGGTCAGGAGGATACGATGAGCGAAAAACTAAAGGTCGCCCCCGAGGTCTGCTCTTATGTGGACGATGAACATTCCTTTCTCATCCTGGAAATCTCCCTGCCGGGAGTCAAAAAAGAGGACATCCGCTTGCGAATGCACGAGGACAGTTTTTCCCTGAGCGCATCTCGCCAGGATTTTGACTATGTCACCACCCTGGCCTTTTGCTGCCCGGTGGAACCGGAAAAGGCCCAGGCCAGGTACGAGAACGGCCTGTTGCGCGTGCAGGTGCCCTTCAAGGACCTGATGGAAGGGGCCGTGCAGGTTCAGGTGGAGTAAATCGGTGAAAGTTTTTTATGGTTCGGACACGGTATGCCGTGCCCGAAAGCGGACCTGCGTGTCCGCCCCTACAGCCGCCCTCCCAGCCGCCCCCGCCTCTCCGAAAACCCGTAGGACATTTTAGCCTGTCCGGGCAGGCTGGAAAGCCCACCCTAGAAAAAGTACGCCAGTCCGCTCTCCCCGCCGTATGCCTTGCTCACCAACGGCAAATAGATTCGCCACACGGGCGGCGCGACATCACCTTCCGCTTGACAAACCTTTTTCATCGTGATATAAAGGTAACAGCGAACGCGGAAGCCCGGCCTGTAACTGGACGCCTGGGCCGGGTGGAGCGAGTGGCGTAACCGGTCGCTGCTTTTCTTTAATCCGGAGGCTCCTTGAGACCAGGACCTGATCGGACAACGCGACAACGAACTGCCTGTCTTCCGACCCGGGCAGGGAACGCCCGGAAGCGGCCGGCCAACCTTTCCCTCGGAGGTGTATGATGACCCGTTCCCGTACCCTTCTCTTTGGGGGGCAGGTCCTCCTGGTACTCCTTCTCGGCCTGCTCCCCCTTCTGCCCTCGTTTGCTGCCACACCCACGCAGCAACCCTCACCGGACCCGCACCAGGGTCCCTACATCCGCCTGCTCGGCTGGACCTTTGACCCCCTACGCCACCCGGAGCCCCTCTTCCTGCCCGACTCCCTCCGCCTGAGCGGATACCCAGAGGGCCAGGCGGGCTATTACCTGATACAATTCCAGGGGCCGATTCAAAAAGCCTGGAAAGAGGCCGTCGAGCAGGCCGGGGCAACCCTTCTGGACTATATCCCCGATTTCACCTTCATCGCCCGGATGGACGGCGCCACCCGCGAGCAAGTTGCCGGGATGCCGATGGTCCGCTGGGTAGGCCTTTACCAGCCCGGCTACCGCATCGAACCGCACCTGCGGACCCGCCTCTTCGGCCTCCTGGAGATGCCCGCCGAGCCGCGCGACCTACGCCTCAGCGTTTTCCCCGACGAGGAGGAGTATGTCCGCCGGGAGGTCGAAGCCCTGGGTGGCCGGATTGTCGAGTTCTCCCGCAACGACCTGGGAGCGGTCATGCGGGTTCAGATCGACCCCTTCCAGGCCGGAACGCTGGCCGGGATCAACGGCGTCCGCTGGGTGGACATGCTGCCGGAGTGGAAACTGTACAACGAAAAGTCGGCCGACATTATGGACGTGCGCGACGTCTGGGACAATCACGGCCTCTACGGCCAGGGGCAGATCGTCGGCGTGTGCGATACCGGCCTGGACCAGGGTTCGACCAACCCCGCTCAACTCCACGACGACTTTGAGGACGGCAGCGGCAACTCGCGCGTCCTGCAGATCTTTGACCGGGTGGGCGATGGAGCCGCCGATGTAAACTCGGGCCATGGCACCCACGTGGCCGGGTCCGTCCTGGGCAACGGCCAGCGTTCCGGGAGCAACCCACCGGTGCACAACTATCCCTCCACCTGTTTTGCCGGTATGGCCCCAGAAGCGCAGTTGGTCTTTCAGGCGGTGGAGGACAACAACGGCTACCTGAGCGGCATCCCCGCCGACCTGAACATCCTCTTCCAGGAGGCCTACGGCGCCGGGGCACGCATCCACACGAACAGTTGGGGCTCGACAGAGGCCGGCCAGTACTCCATTGACTCCCAGAACACCGACCTCTTTATGTGGAACAACCGCGACTTGACCATCCTTTTCGCCGCCGGCAATGACGGGGTGGACGCCAACTCGATTGACGGTGTGGTGGACCGCTCCAGCAGCATCGGCAGCCCGGGCACGGCCAAGAACTGCATCACCGTGGGAGCCTCGGAGAACAACCGTTCCTCCGGCGGTATCAACCCCGGCGGGACCCTTTGCGGGGGCAACCCCGGCGGCGGCTGTCCCTCCGCTCCCAATCCCTACTGGGGCAACTGCTGGCCGAACGACTTTCCGGCCCAGCCGGTCTGCGGAGACCGCGTCTCGAACGACCCCACCGGCATGGCCGCCTTTTCCAGTCGCGGGCCCACCGTGGACGACCGCTACAAGCCCGACATCGTCGCCCCGGGCACCAACATCCTCTCCACGCGCTCCTCGCAGGCCGGCGGGACCGGTTGGGGGATCTACAACACGTACTACCTGTATATGGGCGGGACCTCCATGGCCACGCCGCTGACCGCCGGGGCCACCGCCCTGGCCCGCGAGTTCTACACCGACCAGGGGGTCACCCCCAGCGGGGCGTTGCTCAAGGCCACCTTGGTCAACGGGGCCACGGACCTCTATCCGGGCCAGTACGGCACTGGCGGCACCCAGGAACAGCCGACCACCCGCCCGAACGACGTTCAGGGCTGGGGCCGGGTGGACCTGGAGGACAGCCTCTTCCCGGTCAGTCCACGGGCAATGGACTATTTCGACTTTGCCGAGGGGATTGAGACAAACGAGTGGGACTCGTTCACCTTCAGCCTCGGCAACACCGGCCAGTCGCTGCGCACCACCCTGGCCTGGACCGACTATCCGGGCACCCCGGCGGCCGGCGGCGGCCTGGTCAACGACCTGGACCTGCACGTGGACGACCCCCTCTCCACCCGCCACTACCCCACCAACGCCCGCCAGCGCAGCGGCACCGAGATCGGCCAGAACGACACCGAACCCTGGAACGTCTACACCAGCAACAGCAGTTATCGTTACGCCGCCCGCTTTACCCCGAGTTCCTACCCGGTAGATGTAAAGCAAGCCCTTCTCTTTATCTACGCTGCCTCCTACCCGGTCAACTTCCGGGTATGGGTCTACGCGGACGACGGGGGCAATGGCGCGCCGGGGACAACCCTCTTTGGCCCGGTCACCTACCGGGCCACCTGGCAGGGCTGGATCGCCGTACCCATCAGCGGGGTCACCATCAACAGCGGCGGCTTTTACGTCGCCTGGCAACCCACGGTGAACAATGCCCCCTACGTCGTGACCGACGAGACGGCTGGAGGCGGGGACAACCGCTTCTGGAACGGCTCCCGCTGGCGCAACTGGACGAACCCGGACCTGAACATCCGCGCGGTGATGGCCCGGCCGGACGCCAGCACCAATTATGACCGAGTGAACAACTTGGTCGGGGTGGACATCAACACCCCGCCGGCCACGGGGGACTATACCGTGCAGGTGAGCGGCCACAACATAGCCAACGGCCCGCAACCCTACGCCCTGGTCAACTCGGGGGCAATCACCTTCTTCGGGGCCGGCTCCTACCGCATCTTTGCCGCCGGCGACACCCCCCGCCGCACCTTTGGCCGGACGGGGGTAGAGATGGACTTTGCCAGCGGGCCGGGAGGCGACGTCACCGTGACCATGCGCAAGGCCGCGCCGACCAATCCCCCGCCCGGCGGCGTCACCTTTGTCAACCTGGACTGGGCCATCACCTCACTAATGGCCGGCTTTTCCACCCAGATCATCTTCCACTATGATGAAAGCGACCTGCCCGGCGGGATGAGCGAGAACCAGATCGCCGGGGCCTACCGCTGGAACGGCTCCTCCTGGTCCCTGGTCGGTGGCACGGTGGATACGGCGGCCAACACAGTGACGGTGGACAATGTGACCGCCTTTTCCTCCTGGGCCCTAGGAAGTGCCCCCACCGCCGTCAAACTCCTCTCCTTCACCGCCACCCCGACCGGTGAGGGTCTCCTCCTCACCTGGGAAACGGCCAGCGAGGTGGACAACCTCGGCTTTGACCTCTACCGCAGCCAGAGCCGCGAGACGCGGGGAGGGCGGTTGAACGAGACGCTGATTCCCTCGCGCTCACCCGGCGGGGGGCAGGGGGCCACCTACGCCTTCCTGGATACGACCGCCCTTCCCGCCACGACCTACCACTACACCCTGGAGAGCGTGGACATCTCCGGCCGGCGGGTCCCCTACGGCCCGCTGACGGCGACCCTCTGGCGGGTCTATCTGCCGCTGGTGGGACGGTAAGAACCTGCCCGAAAATCCATCCGGGGGCGGGCCGGAAAGCCCGCCCTACGGAGCAGGCACCAGGTTTCAGACACAAAAAAAGGGGACGCGCCGGCCGGCGCGCCCCGCTTTTTTGACTATGCCTTGAAGGAGGCCAACCGGCGCACCGCCTCGTCCAGCCGCTCGTCCGGCGCGGCCAGCGAGAGACGGAAATACCCCTCCCCCTGGTCGCCAAACCCCACCCCGGGCGTGACCCAGACGCCGGTCTCCTCCAGCAGGCGCAGGCAAAAATCCATCGAGGTGGCGCGCCCCGGCACCGTCCCCCAGATATACAGGCTGGCCTGGGGAACCTGCACGCGGATGCCGCAAGCCCGCAACGCCTCTACCGCCCGGTCGCGTCGCCGCTGGTAGATCAGGTTGCGCTCCTTCAGCCAGGATTGGTCCCCCTCCAGCGCGGCCACCGCCGCATACTGGATCGGGGTAAAGATGCCGCTGTCTACATTCGTCTTGACCCGGCTCACCGCCTGGACCACCTCCTTGTGGCCCACCACCACCCCGACCCGCCAGCCGGCCATATTGTAGGTTTTGGAGAGGGAGTAAAACTCTACCCCCACCTCCTTGGCCCCTTCCACCTGGAGGAGACTGGGAGCAACATAGCCATCATAGCTAATCTCGGCATAGGCATTGTCATGGGCCAGGACAATGTCGTAACGACGGGCAAACTCGGCGGCCCGGGCGAAGAAACTCAGGTTGGCCGTCGCGGCGGTGGGGTTGTTGGGGTAGTTGATCCAGAGCAGACGGGCCCGTTCGGCCACCCAGGGGGAAATGGCATCCAGGTCCGGCAAGTAGCCATTCTCCTCTAGGAGGGGCACGTCGTACACGTCGGCCCCCGCCAGAATGGCCGCGATTCGATAGACGGGGTAGGCCGGATTGGGGACCAGGACAACATCGCCGGGGTTGCAGAGGACGTTGGTCAGGTGAACCAACCCCTCCTTGCTCCCGATCAAGGGAACGACCTCGGTGTCGGGATCCAGCGTAACGCCGAACCGCCGCTCGTAATAGTGAGCAAAGGCCTGGCGCAGTTCGGGAATGCCATAGTAGTTGGGGTAACCGTGGTTCCGAGGATCTTGGGCTGCCTGGCAGAGGGCCTCGACAACAAAATCGGGCGTCGGCATATCGGGGTTGCCGATGCCCAGGTTGATGACCTCCACCCCCTTGGCCCGCATCGTTGCGATACGACGGTTCGCCTCCGCCTGCAAATAGAGGGGCAGATTTTGCAGTTTTTGCGCCAGCCGCATAACGTCAACCTCCATCGTTGAGGTGGCCTCTCGACCACGCGCAGTCCGGCAGTTCAGGTGGGCACATTATACTACGACCTTGCCAAACGCGCAAATTGAAAAGCCGCCCGAGTACGCGACCGCCCCGGTCGCAGGCGAATTGAAAACCTTGCGGAACGCCGGCCGGCCGAGATCCTGTCATAAACCGTGGTACACCACGATTGGCGGATCGGGTGCCCCTTGGCAGTGGCGTCCACGAGGTGGATACCACGCCGCAGGCTCTTCCGATGCAACTTCAGTCGCCGGCCCGCATCGAGTTCTGGACAAACACCAGGTTTGCACCCCCCGCCGGAATAGGGTACAATTCCCTCAGATAATTTGCACGGAGGCGATGATGTCGCTGGAAATCCGTCGGGCACAACCGCAGGACCGGGAAGCGGTGCTGGCCTTTTGTGCCCACACCTGGGAGTTTGGGGACTATATCGCCGAGGTCTGGGACGACTGGTTGGCCGATGAGCAAGGTCCCCTCCTGGTGGCCACGCTGGGCGGGGAAGTGGTGGCCCTGGAAAAGATCTCCTGGAGCGGGCCGGCCGAGGCCTGGCTGGAGGGGATGCGCGTCCACCCCGACTATCGTCGCCGGGGCATCGCCACGCACCTCTTCCACTACGCCCTGGAGTGGCTGGAGGCCCACCAGGCCCAGGTGGCCCGCCTGGCCACCGCCTCGGACAACCGCGCCATCCACCGAATGATTAGGCCGGCCGGGTTTCGCCATGTCCACACCGGCCTCTACTACACCACCCCGAACCTGACCCAAGCCCCCCTGCCCTGCCCCCCCTGTGCCCATGGCAGTCCTCTCCCGGCCGGCCCCGCCGGGTTGGCCGAACCGGTCACCCCCACCCCGCTGCCTCCCTCCGCCGCCCCGGAGGTCTGGGCGGTGCTGGAGCGCAGCGGCTGGCAAGGTTCGAGCCACGGCCTCTACGCCTTTTCCTGGGCCTGGCAACCGCTGACCCCGGCCCGCCTGGAGAAGCACCTGCAGGCCGGCCAGGTCGTCGGCGAGCGGGACGCCGCCGGAACCCTCCAGGCCATCGCCATCGTCGAGGAGCGGGCCGATGATCCCGGCGAGGGGCTGGTCGTGGGCCTGCTGGAGGGGTGTGGCGAGGCGTTGAGCCGGCTGGCCTACGCCCTGCGGGTCCTGGCCGGCCGCTGTCAGCCGCCCCGCATCGGGGTCCTCCTGCGCGAGGACCCCGACCTCCTGACGGCGGTCGAGGCAGGCGGGCTGCAACGCGGCTGGGAGGCCGCCTTCTGGGTCTTTGAGGGGAGGCCTCCGTGGAAGAGGTAACGGTCCGGCCGGCCCGACCCGAGGACCGCGACGAGGTGCTCTCCTTCTGCCGACGCACCTTCCAGTGGGGCGACTATATCGGCGACGTCTGGGATCGTTGGGTAGCCGACCCCGCCGGCCCCATCTTTGTCGTCGTGATCGAAAGGCGCATCGCCGGTGTGGGCAAACTGACCATGATCTCGAAAAAGGAGGCCTGGCTGGAGGGGCTGCGGGTCAACCCGGACTTTCGCGGGCACGGCGTGGCCAAGGCCCTCTACCAGGCCACCGAGGCCGCGGCCCGCCGGCGCGGCGCCCGTGTGGCCCGCTACGCCACCTTTGCCGACAACCAGGCCATCCACCACCTCTCCCTGCGCTACGGCTACACCCATGGGGCCAGTCTGACCGAGTATGTGGCTTCTGGGCAACCCGGCCCCCTCCCGGCCCATCTCCTCCCCGAGGAGGCCGACGACGCCGAGCGGCTGTTGGCCGCCTCGGCCGGCCTGGCCGCCACCGGCGGGCTCTACAGCGGCGGCTGGCACTGCCGCGAACTGCGCGGCGGCCGCCTGCGCGAGCACATCGTCCGGGGCGAGGCCTACGCCGTCCGGGAAAAGGGCCGGCCGGCCGCTATCGCCCTGATCGCCGGACGCCACCCCCAGGAGGGGCTGCGCGTCGGCTTTCTCGTGGGCCTCTATGAGAAACCGATGACGGCCCTGGCCCAACAGATGCGCGCCCTGGAGGTGCCCTCGCGCAAGGTCTTTGTCATCGTGCCGGCCATCGAGGCCTGCGCCGCCCCGATGCGCCGGGCCGGCTATGAGCGCAACTGGAAACAAGACCTGTGGATTTACGAAAAGCAGCTGCGCTGAGTAGCGGTACACGCGGGAACCTTTTCCCGCCCGAAGGTCAAGAGGAGCGGTGATGCGAAGGTCCTGGGCATACCCTTGTTATCTCCTCCTTGGTCTGTTCCTCCTGGCCGGCTGCCTGCCGCCCCTCCCCACCCCCACCCCCACCACA
>FWPU01005325.1_pt1 | contig 28227 bp, 25 predicted proteins | sample 2228361 | NCBI WGS metagenome assembly FWPU01 (sample SAMEA103939777, study PRJEB20133) | metagenome
CCTGACCTTGTAGGTTGAGTAGCGAAGCGTATCGAAACCCAATGACAAGTCGGTCTCGGTACGGCGGGGAGAGCACCCGCCTACTCGACCCGCCACACACCGCAGGTGGAGCTTGGCAACCCCCGTCGACAGGGACGGATAACTTACTCGACTCGTGATCGTCTGCCTTCGGCAAGCTCAAAGTGCCGCCCGAGCCATCTCCCACAGGAAAACGGAAATTTGAGAATGGACAAGCACAATCCATCCCATCTGCTGTGGGCGAAACGGCAATCATGGTCTAATTGAGTTGTACTTCTGAAAGCCAGCATAGCTAATACATCAAGTCTATAATCAACCTAGACACCGGCTGTTGGGCTATCCTCTAATCCACCAAACCAAAAACGGAAAAGAGGATACTTGAGAAGGTGATATAATTTTTTCGACGGTGTACTTATATGGAAGAAGACATTCGCGAACTTATTCGGCGGGAACTTCCTGCCTTGGTGATGCAAGACCCGCAGATTCGGGATTGGGTGTGGCACTTGATTCATGATTATGCGCCCAGTCGCGCTGACACCGAGAGCCGTTTCGAGAAACTGCTGAAAGAGCTGCAAGCCATGCGTGTGGATTTCCAGCAGGAGATGCGTGTCATGCGTGAAGAGTTCCAGCAGGAGATGCGTGCCATGCGTGAAGAGAGTGAGCGCAAGTGGGAAGAAAACCAGCAAATCATTCAAAAGCTTATTCGAGAAAATGAACGGCTTGACCGTCGGGTTGAGCAAAAGGTCAGCGCGCTTGGCGCTCGCTGGGGGATCTCTTCTGAGTCATCCTTTCGTAACGCGCTGAGAGGGATTTTGGAAGAGTCCTTTGGGGTCAAGGTGGAACGGGTGGAGTACCGTGATGAAAGCGGGGAAGTGTTTGGACAACCTGATCAGGTGGAGTTAGATGTGATCATTCACAATGGGCAAGTGTTGGTGTGTGAAATTAAGTCCGCTGCAAGCCGAGCAGATATTCACAGCTTCAACCGCAAGGTGCTTTCGTATGAAAAGCGGATTAACCGCACGGTGGACCGCAAAATCCTGATTTCACCCTTCGTCCTGCCGAGAGACGAAGAACTTGCCCGTCACTTAGGGATTGAAGTATACGGCGATGCCCAAGAGGTGCAAATCGATTGACAGGAAAAGTCAAGTCAAGAAAGCCTTTGTGGCAGGGGGTAGACGAAAATAAACCAACGCTGCAGGGTCAGGCTTTACGAAAAGCTCCTGCACCGTTTCCCTTATAGTCTTTTGGGACAGGCAAGAACAGGCCCCTCGGGCTTGGGCAGGCTTAGTGCAGTGCCTCTGCCGCTCTCGCGCACTGCGGGTTAGCTTCCCTCACCCCCGGCCCCTCTCCCGCACTGCGGGCGAGGGGAGTCGAGCTCCCTTCCCCCACTTTGGGGGAAGGGCCGGGGATGGGGGCTTTTTCTTATCCGCAGCCGCCCCCGCTTGGACCGCGCTTAAGCTGTAACTTGATCTTCGGTGTATATTCCAATTCGTAATGATGGGCAAATGGATCGGCTGCCGGATAGCGATCGCCCAACGCAGCGGGGAATTGATAGCGAATATAGTCTAAGCCGAAAGAGGGGGTCGGCGTGGGCACGATTTGAGGGTCTTCGGCAGCAAAGATTTGCAGCCAGTGATTGATTCCGCCCTCCAGAATATAGACGTTGGGGACACTTTCCGCGACGAGGATTTTCCACGCTTCGGTTGCAGCAGCCTCATCGTTGCTCATCACCACAATCACTTGATTATCGGTGCGTTCGAGGAGCAGGGAAGGGATGATCGAGCGTAGTTGTTCTAGCGGCACATTGCGCGCCCCGCGCAGATGGAAGAGGTTGTAATCCGCCTGCGGGCGCACGTCGAGCATGACGATGCGTAGTTGGTTGTTGGCGAGGGAATCGAGCAACTCGCCTGGATGGATTTGCACTTCTCGATTGCGCAATTGCGCCTCTTTATCTGGGGCAATGCGTGCCCACTTTTCCGCCGCAGTGGGTTCGCCGATGAGCATCACCGCCATCGCCGCCAAAAACAGGGCTGCTGCCCCTGCCACGCGCAGACGTGGCTCTCTGGACAAATCTCGTTTTCCAAAGATGCGCTCAAGCTGTTCTCCTCCCCAGAACATGAACAATGCCATCAACACCACCAAGACAACCACCACGCCGGCAGGCAGATTGAAGACATCCATTAGCGTTAGGCGGCCATAGTAGCTGCTGTTGAAGAATTCTTCATACCAGCCTACCGTCTCCCCGAACAAGAGGATGCCGAACGCGCTGCCTAGGGCGAAGAAAAGCCCATCTAGCTTGAGGGTTGCCAGCGAGACCAGCGAGGTGCCTGGACAAAAACCTCCGATGATGAAACCAATGCCCATGATGAAACCGCCGAGGATGCCAGGCCAGAGATAAGTGGGATTGACCCAAATCAGGTTGTAGTCCAACCAGCCCAAGGCAGAGGCGCCGAAAATGAGCACCATCCCAACCACAATGGCGGTAAACATCACCTTTAAGACGGTTAGGTCTTTGAAGTAGAACTGAGCAGCCAGACGCGTGGAGATGGCAAAGCCCGATATTTCCAGCGTCATGCCGAACAAAAAGCCAATCAGCAAATAAATGGCGTACATGCCAAATTTGCCGAGTAAACCTTCGAGAGGTAGAGGAAAAGGTGCCATGACTGCCCTCCTTAATTCCAAATTTTGCGCAGGAAATACGCTAGGGCGTAGGCGCCGCCGAAGATGGCAAACATCAACGCCCAACTGCCAGCAGAGAGCGTGGCGCCACCGGAGAGAGCTTGTCCGGAGGTGCAGCCGCGTGCCAAGCGTGCCCCATATCCCATGATCGCCCCTCCGATAAACGCTAACGCCCACCGCTGGCGCACAGTGATGCGTGGACCCTTGTTGGTTTCAACTTTCAGGCGCCCATTCCACCAACCGGAGATAAAGCCGCCCAGCACTGCGCCAATGGTGACGAAAACAATCCAGTCGTCCAATGGATTCAGGCTGCCGCCGGCCATCTTGAGCAGATAGGGAGTGCGATCGACATGGCCTGGGGCAATCAGGTCTTCGAGGAAGACTACAATGCGATTGACTCCACCGGAGGATCCCAAGCCGTTGCCAGTGATAAAAAAGGCAAGGAACAGGATCACCCCTAAAATCGTGCCGCCGAGATACGGATGCACATACGGTTTTGCGGGACGTTCAAGAAAGAAAGCCCGCCAGTTAAACCGTTTGGGTTTGGATTTGGTCTGTGCCATCGTGCTCATCAGAAACAACCTCCTCATTTGTGTGGGCAGAGAGATCTTCCACTTCTTCCCAGCCCATCATCATCGCTTTGATACTTGCCAGAGGCTCATGCCCTGTGGTGGTCAAATAGACATGACCGACAATAAACGCACCGAACAGCCAGGCAATTAGACTGTGAAAGGGTGCCAAGAAGGGTAACCCGCCTAAGCGATTGGCAACTTGCGGCCATTGTTGCACACCCCACATCAAAATACCCGTCAAGCCTTGCAGGGGCAGCAGAATGTTCAAAATGGCGAAATAGGTAGCTTGTTGTAAGGGATTCAGCTTGCGGTCGGGACGCTTTTCAAAGGGATGCGGCTCGCCCTTGAAGATGCCCTGCAGGTAAAATTTAGCTTGCAGGATGGCTTGGTCGAAAAAACCATACGGTCGGGGGATGAACTGCCGAATCTCGCCGCTCACCAAATGGTAGAAAAAGGAAAGGAAAGCGTTGACCGCCAGGATGGCTGCCATGACATTGTGAACGGTTACCACGCCACGGAAGCTAAAGATGCCAAAGACATCTGGGCGGTGGATAACCAGCCCGGTGAAGAGCAAGATGACAATGGTGAAGGTCTGCAACCAATGCCAGAAGCGCTCGTATACAGCGTAGATGTAGACCCGTTTGAGCGGTCGCTCTTGGCGTGGGCGTCGCGCAGTGGTTATAAAGCGCACAGTGCCATGACCGGCAACCCCTGCCAAAATCCCTAAGAAGAACAAACCACCAAACCAATCTACCCACGCCACCCGATTGTGACCAAAGACATAGCGCCCTTGCTCGGCGACCAGCGGGCGGTAATATAAGGCACCTGCTTGGACATACAATTCGCCTTCAGCGGAGACATTGGCGTCCTTCACGAAGTTTGGCAGCACGTCCGCAGGTAGATAGTCAGCAAGTTTCATCGGTTGGGCAAGCATCGAAGAGTCACTGTGGCAGGCACGGCAATCGCGCACTGCCCACTCACCGCGGGCTACATTATGATTGATTGAATAAGGTTGAATTTCGCCTTGGATGCGCGGGTTTTGTAAGCCTAAGGCGCTCAGACGGGAAGCAATCAAGGCTTGTTTTTTGGGCGTATCCAAGCGCAATTCACTGGCATCCAATTGTCCGTCTTTGTTGCTGTCGAATAACTGCAGCACCTCTGGCGCATATTGATCGCCTTCCTTCCAAGCTGCTTGTAAATCCTGCAGGCGTACCGGTCGCTCTCCCTCAGGCGCGTCGTACACCCAATACCAAGCTACGATCAAGTTGTAAGGTGCTAAAGGTTGGTTGCCGCTTTCATCGAGGCGAGAAAGCAGCACCGGTTGAAAGCCGCGCACTAAGTCTTGTAATGTACCGCTTTGCCCTTCCACGCCGCGACAAGCGAAAGCGCCTTGGTCGGCTTCGGTCAAAACCGTCCAATCCACCGCCTGGATTGCCGGCGCATATAAGGTGGGAATATGACAGGTCTCGCAGGAGACCTCAACGAAGTGCTGGCGGGCATAGGGTAACCAAGTATGGGTCCTTTCTGCATTGTGACAGGATTCGCAGCGCCGCATTGTGCCGCGCAATTCGGGGGCGAGGGTGTTTTGGGCACTCTGCCCGCGCGCAAAGTTGTGATTGGGCTTTTGCAGGTACTCGCCAATCTCTAGACGGCGCGGGTCGAACTCAAGATGCGAGAGCTGCTCCTGCGAGGCAGGTTGGGCATAGGTCGGATTATTAATGGAATAGTGACACGAAGTGCACTTCAAGCCTCGCTCGGCATGGATGTCAAAAGGTCGCGTCAAGGCTTGTTTGTCAGCCAAGTTCATACCGGATTGGGAGAGGCGTTGAGCAGCAAACACCTGACCGCTCGTGGCGGTTTGCCAGTTTTCTAGCGAACAACCGCTGAGGACGAGGGGATCGCTGCCGTCATGGGCAACCCCATGACATTGGGCACAGTTTTCGTTGGTCGGGTCCTGAATTAAGACAAACTCTCTCTTGAGCAAGCCGTTCTCGTCGAAAGCTGCAGGGTTATAGACTAGCTCCTCTCCGTTGGCGGTGACCACGCCACTATCCATTAAGGTGGCTGTATTTGCCCATTGGAAGCGCCCGTCCAGTAAAGCCTGCTGGCGAGCAGCTTGATTGGGCGACGGCGTATGACACAGAAAACAATTCATTTCCACCACCCCCGAAGCTTGCCAATCCCAGCTCTGTACCGTCCCATCTGCGGCGAGATAGCGCGCTTCTGGGCTCTGGGCAGAGATTTGGGTCAGGGGAACACCTTGGTTGGAAACCTCAGCGGGGCCGCCGCCGACATGGCGCAAGCCAATCGTTTGAATCCAATTTGCCACGCCGAGATCAAGCCGTCCATCGCCAGGCGGTGAGAGATAGCGGTAGAGCAGAGGATTCCACTTGCCAAAGGGGCCATTGCTGATGTCCCAAGGGCGTCCGCTCGGGGCTTCACCTGCCTGCGTTAAGGCGCTGAAGCCTAAATCGGTGTGGAAACTGTGTGTGGCGATGAAGTCCGTGTCATGACATTGTCCGCAGGTCTGCATGGTCGAGATCGGCGCCCCGCTTTCTAAGACATTTCTGCCGTCTGCGTCCAAAAATGCAAAGGTAGGATGGATCGGGGAAGGCTGCGCCGCAGAGATTTGGTCACGTTTGGCAAAGGCTTGCTGAACGAGGACTCCTCCTAAGAAAATGAGGGCGAAGAGAGCAAAGATGCGTTTGGTGTCGGAGTGGAAAAATCGTCTGATCATTGCTGTTTTCATCCTTTTGAAGCGGTTGGTATGCTGTTCTGGGAAAGCAACCTTATCCAATTGCTTTCCCAGCAGCGAGGGCGGCGATCACCGTTGACCGAAGCGCCCTCCCCATTGCATTGGGTCACCAGGGTAGCCAAGCGCCTGCCAATCCAAGCGCCCGTTGACACTGTGACAATCGTTGCATTGTAAGGCGTTGGGGCTGCTCTGCACCATGTGGGTGATCGGCCAATACATCCAAGTTTCTGCAAAGCCATATTCACCGCTAAAAGGTAAACCGGTAAATTCTGCTCCCTTGTATAGGGCATCTTGCCAATCGAAGGTCGTCCAAAATCCCCCTTCGCCGGCGGTCAGCGGCTGTAAGAGATAGTTGTACACCTTATCGTAGGGCTGAAGGGCAACGTGAATCTTGAAGGGGAAGATCTTGGCTGTTGGATCTTTAATGTCACCGGCGGGTGGATTCAGGTGGGTGGGCTGGGTTGGGTCGATCTTGTCACCCAGAAGATAGCGATACGAGACGCTCTCGTTGAACCAGAGGTATGTCGGGCGGACGTTCTTATCGTAGACAAAGTTGCCTTTGATTTTCAGGTAGGTATAGTGGTCTTCGGGCTGGTCTTGTCCTGCAGTGGACCAGTCCCAGAAAGTCTTGGTCGGTTCTTTCAAGGCAAACGCCGGCACGTGGCAAGTCTGACAAGCAACCGTCTTGACGTGAGTATTGATGCGTTCGTCAGCGTGTAAACGTTCGCTGTGACAGTCGGTACAATAGACTTGATTGCTGCCTTCGACGCTGACCGAAATCATGCGCCCTCGGATGACATGCTTTTCGGTGCGGTGACAATCGGTACATTGCATGTCCTCACGGCCCATGTGAACATCCAAATTCTCGGAAGGGAAATAGAGGCTTTCGTCCAAATCGCCGTGTTTAACGCCATTCCCGCCTCCGCCATCGAAGTGACAGGCGCCGCAATTCTCGCGGGTTGGGTTGCGCACGCTTCTTGCTGCAGCAACCAAGTCCACCCCCTCTGCCGGTAGACCATAATCCGCTTTGGCATAGGTGGACATATCCGCGTGACAGGCGAGGCAATCGACGTTTTCTGGGTTGTTGAAATCGAAGTTATTGTCAGCCCAACCATAGCCAGCGTGACAGGTGTTACATTTATTCCAATTGCCTTGGATGCCGATGCAGAAATTGTTGATCAGGTTCTTTTTGCCAATCCCTTGAACGACGTTGTCATGTCCAGGGATCGGCACCGGTTTGCTTTCCCAAGTCCAGTGGACGGTTTGCATCACCTCTTGAGCCGCTTCAGGGTGACAATTCAAACAAGCACGCGTCACTTCTTGAGGGGTCTCAAAGGGTCCCTGGATGATATTCGTATGAGGGGTGTGGGGTTTTCGTTCGGGGAGAAAAGCGCGCGGGTTATCCACTGAGGCATGTGCCCGAGGCCAGAAAATTGCCAACGGGATGATGATTACCACTAGGGTGACAACCAGTCCGATCAGCCAAATGTAGCGATAGTTTTTCATCGGGTCTCCTTTATTCGCTTTCTTGGATTGTTTCGACCTCTTGCACCACCTCTGCGCGACGCAACACCCCATCCCGCAGGACTTCGCGTAATAAATCTAAGGCTTGAATCAGGCGCAAGTCAGCAAGCGAGTATTCCACCATCTGTCCTTTGCGGGTGGCGGTTACCAAGCCGCGCTCGCGCAGAACTTTAAGATGACGCGAAATGGTCGATTGGGGGACACCAAATTCAAAGGTGAGTTCGTTCACCGTGCGGGGGTGTTCATAGAGCGTGTAGAGGAGCAGGATGCGGGTAGGATCGGCAAGTGCCGAACAGATATCGGCGTGCAATTGGTTGATTTCTTGAGAGAGCGAGGGGCTTAAGGCAGTCATGGCAATTTACCTATCAAGTTATGCGCTTATCCGAATAAGTTTGATTTGGATTATAATCACCCCGCTGCCAAGGTTAAGTGACAAATGTCACAAGAGATACAGACGAATGATAGGCGGTTAATCTTTGGGAGGACAGTAGCGTTTTTCGTAAAGCTGATTCGCCAAGTGCCGGATCTCCTCAACGCGCGCCAGACAACTCAACCAGCTTCGAGGGATTTTATCGACTCCATAAAAGGCACCGGCGATCTGTCCGCAAACCGCGGCGGTGGTGTCGGCGTCATATCCCAAATTCGCCGCCAGCAGGGTTGCCTGGCGGAAATTTTCAGCTTGCCAAAAACTCCATAAGGCGGCTTGCAGGGTGTTGACGACATAACCGTTGGCGGTAATCTCGGCCTCTTTTTTACGCCGATAACATCCCTCCCCGATCTCAGCAATTGCCGGTGCCAGGTTTTCTTTTTCGAAAAAACGATCGATGGTTTCGAAGAGAATGATGTGTTTGGGCTCTCCCCGCAAAGCTAAGGCGACCATAACGGCAAAGAGGCGACAGGCATCTACCGCTTCGCGGGAGGCGTGCGTTGTGCGTGAACTTTCGGCGGCGTAGTAAGCCACTTTGGCAAGGTCTTCTACGTAAAACATCGGGATAGGCGCAAGGCGCATCAGCGATCCGTTGCCGGAGGTCATCGGATCGATTGAGCCGGCATACGGATCGCTATTCTGTTCAAAGCGACGCAGGGCGGCAGCGGTGGTGTAGCCAATGTCAAAACAGACTCCGTTACTGCTCCACAACCCTTCATCTCGCCAGCGACAGTAACGTTCCATCTGGTCCCGGGCGTCAAACCCTTCGCAGCTCACCAGGCTATCTGCCAAACACAGCGCCATGGCGGTATCATCGGTCCATTCCCCAGCTCGTAGGTTAAAAGGTCCACCGCCAACCATGTCGGTCAGGGGGATGAAACTGCCAGGCAACTGAAATTCTACACTTGCTCCGAGGGCGTCCCCACAGGCTAAACCAAGTAAACAGCCTTCAAAGCGTTTTTTCATCTCCGATTAGGGGCCTTTGACCAGCGGAAAGCCTTTTGCAGACCAATCCACCACGCCGCCAGCCATTGAGCTGACCTGCTTAAAACCGTTCTCCAGCAAGATCAGCGTAGCTTCACGGCTGCGGTTGCCTGACCGACAGACAACAACGATTTCACGGTCGCGGGGCAGTTCGCTCACCCTTTGCGGCAATTGGTCGAGGGGAATTAAAGTGGTATTAGGAATATGCCCTTCGTTCCACTCTTCGGGCTGGCGCACATCCAAGACGAAAACCCCGTTTTGATATTTCTCGTAGGCTTGCTGGACGTTGATCTCCGGAATTTGGCGGCTGTGCCGATTGGCGTAAGCGATTTGCTGATAGACCCCATACATCACCAGCAGCGCGACAACGCCCAGCACCACCCACGTAAGAATAGAAGGCGATGAAGAACGGGAGGGCTTTTTCGGCGTTTTTTGAGTTGACGGTTTATGAGAAGTTGACTTTTTTGCCATGTTTGCTCCACCAATAGGATATTTTCCTCAATGATATGCGAGGAGAAGATAAAAGTCAATTCATTCACGGATGATTTTGTCCTTTCTCAATTCCTCGTTCCTCTCAAAACATTGTGCTCGTTTTTGTGGTAGAATTTGGGCGTCTGCCCCCATCGTCTAGTGGCCTAGGACGCGGCCCTCTCAAGGCCGAAACACGAGTTCGAACCTCGTTGGGGGCATTTTGCTTTCGCTTTTTGATGGATGCTTAGAAAGATTGCTTCTTACCATCAAGTTATGCTCCTTTTCTCACACGAAGCACACCAAGAAAAACGAACCAACCCTTTGTGCTCTTCGTGTCTTGGTGTGAGGTCGTTTCTCTCACACCAAGCACACCAAGATCACCAAGAAAGAAAAAACCCTTTGTGCCCTTTGCGGTTTGATGTGAGGCACATTCTCTCACATAAAGAACACCAGACGCAGAGAAAAATGGATGATCCCTACTTGATGGACATCATCCCTTATTTCTGGTGCTTTGATTCTGGTGAACGGGGCAGCCTCACTCGCTTGCCAAAATCAGTTCAGAGAGGTGTTGGCAAGGCTAAGAAAGCCGCAGTGCGCGGGGTAGGGAATAAAAGCGATAGCGGTTGCGGCGTTTCTTGGCGCGATACATGGCAATGTCGGCGCAGATCATCAGGGTTTCAGCATCCTGACCATCCTGCGGGTAGAGGCTGATGCCCACACTTGCCGAGAGATTCCACTGTCTGTCGTCCACTTTATAAGGCTGGGCAATCACCTCCAATAGCTTTTCAGCCACGTTGGCAGCATCTTCGGGCTGAGAGACATTTTCAAGGATGACACAAAACTCATCGCCGCCCATGCGTCCAATCGTATCGCTTTGCCGCAAGGCGCCTAACAAACGCCGCGCCACCTCTTGAAGAACCTGATCGCCCTTGACATGTCCCAACGTGTCATTGAGTTCTTTGAAATGATCGAGATCAATCAGGAAGACGGCCAGCGAACGGTTTTGCCGCTCAGCACGCTTTAGGGCATGTTTCAACCGATCGTTGAAGAGATAGCGGTTAGGCAAACCGGTCAACTCATCATGGGTTGCCTTGTATTCCAAAATCTGACGCGCCTGATGTCGCTCGCTGATGTCGCGGCTCAAGCCCAGAAAACCGATGGGTTTCCCTTGCGCATCCAGCAAAAGACTGGTTTTGACCTCCATCCAGCGCGTTGAGCCATCTTTACAACGATGTTCGAGTTCAAGGGTGCGCGACCATTGACGTTGTTGGTGTCGGTTGAGCTGAGGCAGTTGGTGCATTTCCTTCGTGATTGCTTCCTTAGCAATACGGTAGGAATCTGGGGTGAGCAGTTCTTTCAGGCGCAGTTGCATCGCCTCGTCCACGCTGTAACCGGTCAGGGAAGTAACCGAAGGGCTGATATACGTGTAGTTGAAATCCAAATCGGTTGTCCAGATGACATCGCTGACGTTTTCTGCCAGCAGGCGGTAGCGCGCTTCGCTCTGGCGCAAGGCTTCTTCGGCTTCTTGGCGGACAAAGAGGCTGGCGAATTGATTGGCGAGGATATTCAAGAGATAGATTTCATCGTCCTTCCATTGGCGCTTCTCCTTAACCGAGTCGAATCCAACGAAGCCATACAGCTTCCCTTCAGCGCGAATAGGCATGACCAACAGCGACTGAATGGCTTGCGCCTCGAGGATCGCTTTGACTTCGCCCCATTCGTCGCCCAGTGCTTTCACATCCGGGATCAAAAGATAAGGGTCGTTGCGAAGGCTTTTCATCCAAGCGGGGTAAAGTGACATGACAGCGTGATCCATCAGACGGAGCTGGAGCTTGCGCAAATCAAAAGCAACCTGCTAAAAGGGGGTAGGCGGGAATCGGATATAATACCTCTGGCAAACGCCGACTTCAAGGATGTCAGATGCACGAAGCGGTCATCAACCTGCACATGCATACCCCCTACTCGGATGGGTTCTACACCCACACCCAGATCGCTCAAGCTGCCCTGAAGAGCAACCTCGATGCGGTGATCGTCACCGATCACAACGTGCTAGTCAAGGGAGTAGAACGGCTGGTGCAGGCCGGCGAACGGCGCACGCTTCTCTTGGTGGGGGAGGAGATTCACGATCAGGCACGCCAGCCGCAAAAGAATCACTTGCTGGTGTTAGGCGCCGACCGCGAAGTTGCCCAATATGCCGCCGAGCCACAACGCCTGATTGACGCTGCCCGACAAGCCGGTGGGTTGACCTTTCTCGCCCACCCGGTTGACCCGTCTGCCCCGGCGGTTGGTCAGGATGACATCTCTTGGGTGGATTGGCAGGTGAGAGATTACACCGGTTTAGAGTTGTGGAACGGTTTTTCGGAGTTCAAAGGACATCTCAAGAGCCTATTGCATGCCCTATATTATGTCAGCTTTCCTTCGCTGATTGCCGAAGGGCCCTTCGCCGCCGCGTTACAGCGTTGGGATAGCCTCCTTGCGGACGGAAAAGCGGTGGTAGCAATTGGCGGGTCGGATGCCCATGCTCTACCCATCGGCGTCGGAGCGCTGCGCAAGACGATCTTCCCCTATGAGTTCCACTTTCGCTGCATTAACACCCATGTGCTGTTAACCCAGCCGCTCAGCGGTGAGTTCGGCGCTGACCGTCAAGCGATCTATGCCGCGTTAGCCGCTGGGCGGGCGTTCATCGGTTACGATCTGCCTGCCCGCACGCACGGCTTTCGCTTTCGCGCCTTGGGCAAAGACGGCGAAGTGGTGATGGGGGAAAAGGTGTCGGTAGAGGGAGGGGTCACCTTTAAGATCCAACTGCCCTTTGCCACCGAGTGTGTCTTGTTGAAGGATGGCAAGGCGCTCAAAACGTGGTACAAGCGCGATCGCTGTACCTTTCTTGCCAATCAAAAGGGGGTCTATCGAGTGGAGGTGTACTTGCGGTTTCTGGGCAAGCGCCGTGCCTGGATTCTCTCTAATCCAATTTATGTGGTTTAAACATCCATTTTCGGGCGGTACTGCAACGCCTCGGCGAGGTGATGAACCTGAATGGATTCGCTGGCTTCGAGATCGGCAATGGTGCGAGCAACCTTGAGGACACGGTGATAGGCGCGTGCCGAGAGCTGCAAACGGGTGGTGGCGGTGCGCATCAGGTTTTTGCCCGCTTCGTCTAATTTACACGTCTGGCGTAGCATGGCGGCGCTCATCTCGGCGTTGCAGGTCATCATGGCTGAAGGTTGATCGTCTTTCTTGGCAGCGGTTAGCTCGGCAAAGCGTTGCAATTGGCGCTGGCGGGCAGCCTCGACGCGCTGTTGGATCACCAGCGAGGCTTCGCCCAGACGGTCATCGCTGAGTTTCTCGACTTCGACGCGGGGTACTTCGACATGCAGGTCGATGCGATCCAGCAGCGGGCCGGATATACGTTTCTGATAGCGGGTGACCATCTGCGCCGAGCAGGTACAGGCTTTCTGCAAATCGCCGTAATAGCCGCACGGACAGGGGTTCATCGCAGCTACCAGTTGGAAGTTTGCCGGAAAAGTCAGCGATCCCTGCGCACGGCTGATGGTCACCACTTTGTCTTCGAGAGGCTGACGCAAGACTTCTAAGGTGCGCGGGCTGAACTCCGGCAACTCATCCAAGAACAGCACGCCGCGGTGTGCCAAAGAGATCTCGCCGGGGTGTGGCCAGTTTCCCCCTCCCACCAGCCCAGCGTGGCTGATGGTGTGATGCGGCGCTCGAAAGGGGCGCACGCGCACCAATGGCGCATCGCTGGGCAATTGATCGGCAACCGAATAGATGCGCGTCACGTCTAGGGCTTCTTCGATGGTCATGCGCGGCAGGATGCCCGGCAGGGCGCGCGCCAGCAGGGTTTTGCCTGCCCCCGGCGGCCCGATCATCAGCACGTTGTGCCCTCCGGCAGCGGCGACCTCGAGGGCACGCTTGACGTGTTCCTGCCCTTTGATCTCCTGAAAATCGGTCTGTCCGAGAGCTGGTAGCGAGGGCAGATCGAGTGAGGGGAAGGGTTGCAGGGGTTGTTGACCGCATAAATGGGCGACCAGTTCAGCGAGGCTGTCCACCGCCAAGACTTCCAAGTCCGGCACCAACGCAGCTTCAGCCGCATCGCTAGCCGGCACATAGATGCGTCGAAAGCCTTCTTGGCGGGCAAGGGCAGCCATCGGCAGAACGCCCCGTGTATGGCGCACCGTGCCATCCAGCGACAATTCACCCACCACAATTGCATCCTGCACGCTTTCCAAGGGGATTTGCCCGTTGCAGGCAAGCACTCCCAGAGCAATCGGCAGGTCATAGGCAGGGCCTTCCTTGCGCACGGTTGCAGGGGCAAGGTTGACCACTAGCCGGCCGCGCGGATAGCGCAAGCCGGCGTTCTTGATCGCTGCCTGCACCCGCTCGCGGCTTTCCTGTACGGCGGCATCCGGCAAGCCAACGATGACCATTGCCGGCAGACCTTGGGCGGTGTCGACTTCGACTTCTACGATCACCCCATCCAAACCGATCATGGCACACGAATACACACGCGCCAGCATGGGTCACCCTCCCATTGATGAATTACACCTTCGCAGCGTTGGCATACAGGCATTCCATTACCCCCTGCGGGGCAAAGCCTAGCTCTATACGACATTATACTCTGAAAACCGTCTGATTAGATACGCAACGGCTTGATGAACACTGCCAGCTCTATGGCGCAAAAGCTGGTATAATCATGGGTCGGTGCGAACGAGCGGCGCTCGCCGTTGCACCTTGCTTCGGAGAGGTAGCGTAGTCTGGCCTAACGCGCGCGCCTGGAGAGCGCGTGAGCCGCAAGGCTCCGTGGGTTCGAATCCCACCCTCTCCGCTAACCAGATATTCCCATAGTCCGCACCTCGGTTTCCAGCCTATCAGCCAGGGCGTCGGCAGCTACATCCAGATCATAATCATTCTGTAAGCCCATCCAAAACTGAGGCGACGTGCCGAAGAAGCGCGCCAAGCGCAGGGCGGTATCGGCCGTGATGCGCCGCTTTCCAAGCACAATTTCGTTGATCCGCCGGGGATGCACACCGATCGCCAATGCTAGTTTATTTTGACTCAAGCCCATTGGCTTCAGGAATTCTTCTAACAGCACTTCCCCAGGATGTACAGGATTTAGCTTCTCATTCATCACACCTGCTCCTAATGATAATCCACGATTTCTACGTTATATGCATCGCCATCGATCCATTCAAAGCTTATCCGCCATTGGTCATTGATCCGGATGCTGTACTGCCCTTCTCGGTCACCACTGAGCTTCTCCAAGCGGTTTGCTGGTGGAATACGAAGGTCATCCAGCGTGACGGCATTGTTGAGCATACGTAACTTGCGGTAGCTGACCTGTTGGATGTCTTGGGGCAACCTGGTCGATCGCAAACGCTCGAAAATGCGTGCGGTTTCCTTGCTCTTACCTGATTCGCTCGCTGAATGATTATTCGAAGATCAACATCATGCCGGCGGTCATCAGCGCCCGCGCGGTCAACACGGACATCACCAGAAAGACGGCGCCATAGATGACCATGTCGCGTCGTTCTTGGTTGCCGCGCGTATAGGCAAACGCTGCCGGCAAGACCAGCGCGCTGACGATGCCATAGAGCACGTGCACTTGACGCGCCAGCCGAAAGTCGGTGAAGAAGTACAAATACACCCCCAACGCCCCTTGGAGCAGGATCAAAATCTGGGCGATCACAATTGCTCCCCAATAATTGCTGTCCACGCCGCGCTTTTTCAGGATGCGCCAGAACCCCCACAGGGTCATGATGGCAGCATAATAAAAGGATGTGTTGCCCAAACGCATGTGGATTTCCCAAATCAGTTCTTGAATGCTCATCGACTCAATCCTTAAGTTATGGAGATAAATCGTGCTGGTACAGCGCATTTACACTGCCCTAAAGGATACCACGAATCGAGAGATGGTGCTTACAAGACTTTCTGGTTAGGCAACCAAAACCAAGATAACAACTGAATCAACCTTAAGGTACTGAGACATTGGACACAGATTTGTACTCTTGGTGTGCTTGGGATGAGAAAAAAAGAGTGGTTCACATTAGGACACAGAGAGCAAAAAGGAGACACGAAATTTGTTTCTTGGTGCTCTTGGTGTGCTTTGTGTGAGAAAAGGAGGATGACTTACACTCGGCGCATATCCATTGGCGGGGTGATGACGGCAATCACCCCTTCGGTTGAAAGGAAATCACACCTCTGGCTTGCGGCGATGGATAGGAATCTGCCTTCTCTTTTAGTAAACTGTGCCATCGAAGGACGTCTGATGCCCATAGATTTCCGTAAAAGCCTACGCTGATTGAGGAGAAGGTTCGGATGAGCGAACAAAAACCGCAAACCGAAATGGAAGCCAAGAAGAAAATCAACCGTCGCGAGTTCTTGAATTTTGCCTGGTTGGCTTCTTTGGGGTTCCTCACCTTGAATATCGGTGGTATGACCTATTTGTTTGCCATGCCGCGCTTCAAGGAAGGAGAGTTTGGGGGGACGTTCACTGTTGGCAAGGTCTCAGAACTGCCTCCGGCCGGTTCGCCGCCGGAGAATTACCCCAAGGTACGCTTTTGGCTCACGCGAACGCCAGAGGGCATCTCTGCGCTTTATAAAGTGTGTACCCATCTGGGTTGTCTGTATAACTGGAACGATCAGGAAAACAAATTCATCTGTCCCTGCCATGGTTCGCAATTCCAGCCAGACGGCACTTATCTGGCAGGGCCGGCGCCCCGTTCGTTGGATCAATTCAAGATTCAAATTCTCGACCCCGACAGCGGCGAGGTGATTGCCGAGAGCCAAGAGCCAGGACCTCTCCCCCTGCCGCAGAACCCTGACGCCATCGTGCGCGTTGATACCGGCAAGCGCATCAACGGCAAGGCGCACGGCTGATCAAATCCTGATTGAAGGAATGGAGTAGCTATGTTGAAATCCCTTGACATCCAGGATCTCAAGTCAAAACTCTACCAAGCGGTTGACAATCGGGTGCGAATTATTACCGCCGGATTGAACATCAAGGAACTGCGCAACGTCTTGCGCGGCGATCCCCCGGAGGAAAAGCCCAATCCGCGTTACCGTGTACACACCACCAGCTTCCTGTTTCACATTCGGCCGCGTTATTATGAGAAAGCCAGTACGATCTTCACTCATACTTTTCGCTTGGGTTTCTTCAGCACCTTTTTCTTCTTTGTTGAAGCCATCACTGGGATCATTCTGATGATCTACTATAGCCCGATCCCCTCGGAGGCTTATCAATCGATTCTGAACCTTGAGAGCAACGTCCCCTTTGGCAAACTCTTGCGGGATATGCACCGCTTGGGGGCAGAAGCGATGGTGATTTTCGTGTTTCTGCACATGATGCGCACCTTCTTGACCGGCTCCTATAAAAAAGAACGCTCCTTTACTTGGTTCACGGGGGTGCTGCTGTTGGGAGTGACCTTATTCCTGAGCTTTTTTGGCTACCTCTTGCCGTGGGATCAGCTTGCCTACTGGGCGGTGACGATCGGCACTGGTATGGCAGAAGCTGCACCGTTATTCGGCAACGAGGTTAACCTGTTGCTGCGCGGAGGTCCGGACATCGGCGCCAACGGTTTGCTGCGTGCCTACCTATTGCATGTCGTGCTCCTGCCGGCAATTGCCGTTCTGTTAATCAGCATCCACTACTATAAAGTCTCCCGCGAGCACGGTATCTCCCTGCCGGCAAAATACGAAGAAGGTGATGTCCCTGCCGAGCAGAAAAAGAATGCCAAACAGCGCATTGATTTCATCCCCGATCTTTTGACCCACGAGGTGTTCTTAACTGCGCTGGGCATCTTTGCACTGGTGGTCAGCATCATCATCTTCGGATATAGTGCGCCGCTGGAAAATATCGCCAACCCACAAGTGACCCCCTTGGACACCAAGGCGCCGTGGTACTTTTGGTGGCTGCAGGGGCTGTTGAAATTGGGTGATAAAACCCTGATGGGCGTCATCTTGCCGACCATCATCGGCGGCTTGCTAATCGCTATCCCTTATCTCGATCGCAACCCTCATCGCAGCCTGTATAAGCGCCCGATTGCGGTTGGAATTGGTATCCTCTCCATTTTGGTGCTCATCGTCCTGAGCTACATAGGCACGCCGCTGTATGGCATCGAGACGCCGGCTGCCACGCGCATTGTCCAAGACCTTGCTCCCGAAGAGGGCGTGGGACCCTTGCGTCAAGTGCCTTTCGAGCAGTTGCAACCCGGCACTTATGAGGTCGGCGAAACCGTGCCGCGCGACTTGTGCCCGAATCTGGATTTCGGCTGCCCAGCGCTCACGGCTGTGTTTCGAGAGTACAGCCGGCGCATTAACCTTGCTGTGAGCGACCCTACCCTGCCCAAGATCCAACGCTTACCCAACGGTCAAGCCTTTCTGATTATCGAGGATTGGCAAACCGACTTGCGCAAGGTCACCTTCCGCATCTTGTGGGATGACCCCGACACGCAAGAGCGCAAGACGTTTGAAAAACACATCTTTCTCCACCGTCTGCGCGGTGATGAGTAAAGGGAGGCGAAACGATGTCCCGCGTTCAACTTGAAGTGTTCCTCGGCACAATCTTGGTTTTGCTCACCGCCGGCTTGATTTTATGGTACGGCATCAACGAACCCGAGCGCATGACGCAGTATGAACTGCATCAACGCGCCAAAGCCATCGAAGTGGGGGCAGAACTCTACGACATCAATTGCAAGGGTTGTCACGGCCCGCAAGGCGAAGGGGTGCCTGGCCTGTGGCCGCCGCTCAATGACCGTCACTTCTTCACCAACCGCCTGACCGAAGTAGGCTGGAGCGGTACCTTGGAGGACTATATTATCTCCACCGTTTCGGGCGGACGGTTGGTTTCCACGCGTCCCGACCGTTATCCAGGACAGGGACGCCCGGTCATGCCTGCCTGGGCAGAACGCTACGGCGGTCCGCTGCGTGACGACCAAATCCGCAACTTGGCAGCTTTTATCCTTAATTGGCAGGACACTGCCCCCGATCGGAGCGCTGAAATGGCAGAGATGGCCGGACCGCCCACCGGCACCGACATCACCAAAGAACTGCCCGAAGGCGATCCGACGCGTGGTGAAGGCTTAGCCAACACCAAAGGCTGTGTGGTTTGCCATATCTCCGCTCCTACCGGTCCGGCTTGGCTGCCGAGCGCCGACCTGCCAGGCATTGGCGAAAGGGCTGAAACGGTCTTCACCCAAGCGGATTACAGCGGCAACGCCACCTCGGCGTTCCAGTACTTGCACGAATCGATTGTCCTGCCCAATGCCTACATCGTGCCAGGCTATCAGGCAGGGGTGATGCCGGCCAATTACGGCGACACGCTGACCGATCAGGAATTGGCTGACCTGATCGCCTATCTCTTGACCCTAAGATGAGCGCCGCTGAGGAAACCATGCTGGGCAAAAAAATCACTTCGATCCTAAAATGGGCAAACACCTTGCGGTGGCGAGACTGTCTTCCCTTGCCTCGATGGTTGATCAGCTGTTTTGCTCTTGGTCTAATCGCCTTGCTGGTGCTGCCGTACGCTGTAGCCGCACAGACGCCGCCCGAAGAGCAGATTGAAATCGGGCGGGCATTGTATGGCGAAAATTGCGCCGTCTGCCACGGCGCCGACGGTCAGGGACGCGTTGGAGCGCAACTGGCAAAAGACTGGCCTTCCCTGCGCCCAGACCGCACCATTGCGGCAGTGATCGCCAACGGCATCCCAGGTTCGGCGATGCCAGCGTGGAGCCAAGCCAGGGGCGGGCCGTTGAGCGAGGAGCAAATCGAAGCCATTGTCGCCTATATCCTTACGTGGGAGAGCGGCGCGCCGCGTTTGGCGGCGCCGACACCTACCGCCGTACTGCGTCCGCTGCTGACGCCGCCGCCCGAGGTGCAAGGCGATCCCAACCGCGGCGCACAGCTTTATGACCAAAATTGCGCCGTCTGCCATGGTGCCAATCTGGAAGGGCGTGTTGGCGCTACGCTCGCCAAGAACTGGCCTTCCATCCGCCCCGACCAGAGCCTGCGTAACGTGATTGCCAATGGCATTCAAGGCTCAGCGATGCCGGCGTGGAGTCAGGCTAGGGGTGGGCCGCTCAGCGAGGCCGAGATTGACGATCTCGTGGCGTTTATCCTGACCCAGGCGCGGCCGGTCACCGCCGCACAGCCAACGCCTGCGCCTGCCTTTCAACCCACTTGGTTGAGCGGCTGGGGCGGCGTGCTGCTGACCTTGTTCCTGTTCATCGTGATCATCAGTGGGGCGCTGATCTACCAAGCCCGCTCTGCCAAGGACAACCGACCGCAAGGCTGATCGAGGGCTGGTTTTAGACGCAGGCTGATCGAGCGAGGGGAACTTGTTCCGCCTCTCGATCTTGCATCTTTCCCAACCGAGACAGGACATCACCAACCCCGCCCGGGGTGCACCTCGAGCAAGGTACGCAAAATCCCCCCTGACAAAATTGTAAACACCCGCCAACCCCTGACAGAACAGCCCAAAATCAAGTACAATAAGCTCGATCAAACACGGGGAGAGTGGGCGAAGGTGAACTCTTGGAGAACCGCTACGTTGATTGCCACCCTCGGTACAGAACCGCAGGTGGTGACCGCAACGCTTGATTTATTGCTCCAGCGCCATGAACCGCTACAGAGTGTAGCAGTGGTGCATACGGTTGCCCCTCAGAATCAACCCATTCAGTACGCCGTAACGGTTTTACAGCAGGCAGCTCAGGAAGAACAATACGCTGCGATCCGTTTCACTTTTTATCCCATCATGGCTTCAAACGGTCAACCATACGAGGATGTGGAAAGCGAAGCGGCAAGCCGTGCGGCGTTCACCTTGCTCTATCGCTTGGTGCGCCAGGCAAAACTGCAGCAAGAAAAAGTGCATCTGTGCATTGCCGGCGGGCGTAAGGTGACCTCGATCTTCGGCATGGCGGTTGCCCAATTGCTGTTCGATGATCAGGATTGCTTGTGGCATCTATATTCTGGTGGCGATTTTCTGACCAGCAAACGTCTGCATCCCCAAGCGGGCGATGAGGTTCATCTGTTGCGCATCCCGGTCGCCTTATGGTCTTCGGTCTCCCCTGTCCTGTTGAATGTAGCCGAAGTGGACGACCCCTTTGAGGCTTACGAACGTCAGCGCTTGAGTAAGGTGCGCGAGGAAACTCAGCGGGCGAAGGACTTCATTGAACGCCGTTTAACCGCCAGCGAACGCGAAGTGGTGGCATTGCTGGTGCAGGAGATGCTGAGCGATGATGAAATTGCCCAACGCTTGTGCAAATCCAAACGCACGGTCGAGCAGCAATTACGGTCGGCATATCGCAAAGCCAAAATCCACTATGAGGTGGGCGAAGTGGGGCGCGTGTATCTGATCGCGTTGCTGAAAATCTATTACGCCCTGCAGGGGCAAGCAGAAAGGGGGTGAAGGCAAAGAGGGTAACAGCCAAGAGAAAAAAATAGGGAAAAATCCGCAAGACAATCGCAAGAGAATGGAAGATAATGCTATGCGGGCGGTTCTCCTGAGTCAAGCAGGGGGCAGGGGGAAAGCACCTCAGGCGAACGCTCCATCTAGGGAAAGGAGGTTGAATGATTCGAGAAGAAATCTGGAAAGCTGCCCTAGCAGGTTTGCTGCACGACATTGGCAAGTTCGCCCAGCGCGCTGGGGTGGATGTCAGCGGTGAATGGCAAGAAGGGCAAACCAAAGCCGATTTTGGCTATCAACATGCCTTGCATACCTATCGATTTATCAACGAGTATCTCCCCGCGTCGATCAAAGAGGAGATCAAGCTCATGGCGGCTTATCATCACCGCCCAAAGGAGCGAGGCATTGTGATCCAATTAGCCGATCATTTGGCGGCCGGTGAACGGCGTAAAGATCAGGGAGATGACAGCAATCGCAAAGTACATCCCCGCCAGCTTCATCCGGTCTTTATCGGCATCCGCGCCGATGAACAAGACCACCCTCACAAGGGAAAAGATCAATTCTATTTTCCGCTGCGACCGCTGACATTGGATGAGTCGGTGATCTTCGCCGCGCAAGACCCCCTAACGGAGGATGAAGCTTGGCGGCATTATCAAACTCTCTGGACAGATTTCTGCCAAGGAGCCAAGCAAATCCAACCTAGTTTTGAGGAGGCCGAGCATGGGGAAGCCTATTTAGAAAACATGCTCTCTTTGCTCAAGCGCTTCACGTGGTGTATCCCGGCAGCCTATTTCAAAGCGCTACCGGATGTTTCGCTTTACGATCATAGCCGCATGACCGCTGCCTTGGCAGCTTGTTTGGTGGATTTTGAAGATGCCAAGCTGGCGCAGATCGCTCAAAACCTCGAAGGATGTCAAGAAGAAGTATGTTTATTGGTTGGCGGCGACATCTCCGGTGTACAAGATTTCATCTACACCATTTCCTCAAAAGGGGCTGCCAGAATGCTGCGCGGGCGCTCGTTCTATCTGCAGTTGCTCACCGAGGCGGTGTTGCGCTTTGTCCTGCGGCGGCTGGGATTGCCCTACACCAATGTCATCTATGCTGGTGGTGGGCATTTTTATTTCCTTGCCCCACTGAGTGCCGAGGCGCACTTGTCCGACATCCAAACCGAGATCGCCAGGCTCCTTTTGACCCAGCACGGTACGCAATTGTATCTGGTTCTCAGCTTTATCCGCTTAACCGCTGCGAGCTTCCAATTGGGACGGCTAGGCGAACAGTGGCAAACTTTGAATGCCCAACTCTCGATTGCCAAAAATCGGCGTTATAGCGAATTAAAACAGGAACTCTATGGACAACTCTTCGAAGTGCCGACATTTGGGGGGAATCCAGATAACATGTGTTCGGTGTGTGGGGACGAAAACAGAGGTGCAACAGAATGGGACGAATGGGAAGCCAGATAACATGTGTTCGGTGTGTGGGGACGAAAACAGAGGTGCAACAGAATGGGACGAATGGGAAGCCCAATCGAAGATCTGTCCCCTGTGTCGCTCTTTTGCCGAAACCTTGGGCAAAGAATTGCCTGAGGCAAAATTCATTGCCCTGAAGTTTGGGGAGGCAAAAACGGATGCCCCTCTCTCGGAAACAGCCCTAGGCATTCTTGAGAACTTTGGGATGCAGGTGGAATTTCTACGCGATCAGCACCCCAAGACAGAGACCTCAAAAGACCAGATGCTGGTGTTGTGGGCATTGGATGATGTCCAAAAAGGAAGTTTGCCACTTCGTTCTGATGCGGTTTACTGGTTGCGTTATACCCCGCATCTGGTGCCACGGTATACATTCGATGAATTGCAAGAAAAGACCGAAAGTGGCTTTAAGCGGCTTGGGGTCTTGCGCATGGACGTGGATAACCTCGGTGCGGTGTTCAAAGATGGCTTAGGGGAGGCGTTTTCGCTCTCCCGTATGGCAACACTCAGCTTTCAAATCAGCTTGTTCTTCGAGGGTTGGCTGAAGCGGATCGTCGAACAAAGCGAATGGCAGGGTTTGGTCTATACCGTCTATAGCGGCGGTGATGACCTATTTCTGCTGGCACCGTGGGAGAAAGTGCCTGCGCTGGCGCAGAGGATTGCCGAGGATTTCAACCGCTATACTGGACACAGCGGTTTGCACCTTTCTGGCGGTATGGCTTTTATTGATGGCAAATATCCCATCTATCAAGCCGCCCAAGACGCTGCCGAGGCCGAAGAGCTGGCAAAGAAAGGCGGCAAAAATGCCTTCGGATTTCTCAACCGCGCGTGGAGGTGGGCGGAATTTAAGGATTTGGCTGCTCGCAAAGAGGCGCTGAAAGACTTGGTGCAGAGAGAAACTTCCGATGATCAGGGCGGCCCGAAAAGCATTCTTCAAACCCTGCGGACTTTGGCGCAAATGGAAGAGGAAGCAGTCAAAGCGCGCGGTAAACCCACATGGGGTCGGTGGATGTGGCTGGGAGCTTATCAATTTGCGCGCTTAGAGGAGCGCCAAAAGAAGAATGTGAGTTTGCAACAAAAAATTGCCGATTTACGCCGGCAAATCGAGCCCTTTCAGAATCTGGAGACGTGGGGCGCCGCCGCCCGCTGGGCAATGCTAGAGGCCCGTAAACGGCCGAACAATCCGACAAGATAGGAGGTTACCAATGACTGAAATTCAAACCATTATCACCGCCGATCCAAGCGGCGAAAAGCTGGTGGACTTCGCCGCCCGAACGGCAGAACAACTGGTCAAAAACCAATTGACACGCGGGCAAATCCGCAACATCTTCACCGAAGTGCGAAAGATCGAGGCGCTGTGGGAAGCAGAAAGTGTCAAAGAGCCCACCCAGCGTGACTATACCAAAGCCTTACGACGCTTGAACATGCTGAAACCCAAAATGGACTATCAAACCGCCCGCATTCCGCAGGTTCAACGTTTGAAAGAGGTGTTGAGTGAGGCCATCGATGAAGTGGCAAAAGGCACCTCCCCCGAAGACCAAACCGAACGCTTTAAGCGTTTCATGAACCTTTTTGAAGCCATCCTTGCTTACCACCGCGCTAAAGGTGGACGAAACTAATTTCAGGAGGAAATCATGTCGAATCAAATTCAACTTCACGGACGGGTTTTTATCCGAGCGAACGTCAAAGCTCTCACTGGACTCCACATTGGCGGCTCGAATACCGATTTGGAAATTGGTGGTTTGGATAAAGCCGTAATCCGCAATCCACTGACCAAGCGCCCCTACATCCCCGGCTCCAGTTTGCGCGGCAAGATGCGCTCTCAGATGGAAAAATTACTCGGCTTACCCCAAAATCAGCCTATCGGGCAAGTCACCATTCACACCTGCCAAAATAAACAAGAATTCACCAAAAACGGCGGCTGCTCAGTGTGTACGGTCTTCGGCGCCCCGGCTGAAAAAGATTACGAAAATCACACCCGCTTGGTGGTGCGCGACGCTGAGCTGACCGATGACAGCGCCCGCGCAATGATCGAAGCCCGCACCGATTTGCTATATGGCGAACTCAAGACCGAGGTTGCCATTGACCGCGTCACCTCTGCCGCCACGCCACGCACATTAGAAAGAGTGCCGGCGGGGGCTGTTTTCGGGCCGGTTGAGCTTGTCTATGGAGTCTACGAAAAAGCCGATTTCGCCCGCTTGAAAGTGGTCACCGATGCTTTGCAACTGGTTGAAGACGATTATCTTGGTGGCTCTGGCTCGCGCGGCAGCGGTAAAGTCAAATTTGAGCAGATCGAACTCTCTGTGCGCAACGGTTCAGATTACAGTCAACAAATCAAATATCCAAAGGAATTTGCCAGCATTCAGGAAGTTGCCGCCGAATTTGACGAGATTCTAAAATGGATTCAGAGCCAAATTGTTCTGCAGTGAGGCGATTATGGAGCTGGAAATTTGGAGTCTTCACGGCTCTCACTTTAATTTTAGCGAAAAAGGGCTCGGACAGGAAAACACGCGCGCTTTCTGGTCATCAGATAGTATATTTTCCGCGCTGATTGCCCGCTTAGCCATCTTGCAGAACGCTGCAGCGGTTGAGAGCTGGGTAAGTCACTTCCTCGCTGCCGATCCCCCTTTGCTGCTCACCTCTCTGTTTCCCTTTGCCGGCAAAGTGCTTTTCTTCCCGCTGCCCCTCGCTGCTGCCTTACCAGACGGGAAACTCCTCCCCGCAGACATCCGCCCCAAAGACTTAAAGAGGGTACAGTTTGTGTCCGAAAGCCTTTACCGCCAGTTAATCAGCGGCAAATCGTTGGTAGAACTTCAAGGCTCATCGCACCCGCTTCAAGGGGGCAAGGTGTGGGTATCGAAAGCTGAGCTTGACCACTTGCCGGTGGCGTTTCGAACGCAAGGTGATGACAGGATTTGGGAAATCGAAAAACGCCCGCGCGTGACGGTCGAACGCACTTCGAACAAGAGCGCATTGTTCCATGTTGGCGCCGTTCATTTTGCAAGGCAGTGTGGTCTGTGGTTAGGGGTACAGTGGGTTAAAGAAAGCCCCTTTCATCAAAAGTGGCTTACCAACTTGCTTTATGATTTAGGGGAAGCTGGCTTGGGCGCCGAACGGAGCGTTGGCTACGGCAAGGGCGAGTTCCAGCATAGCGGGCAGCTTACCCTGCCCGATCCGCGCCAAGCGTGGACTTCGCTCAGCCGCTATCTGCCCCGTGCTGAGGAGATGGAAGCTTTTACCTTTGAACGCGCCGCCTGGAAAATCCAAGCGGTCGGGGGGTGGTTGGTTTCGCCGCAAAAGAGCGGTCAGCGCCGCCGCGTGATCAATATGGTGCAAGAAGGGGCAACGCTGGGTGTCCCCCCGTCTTGCCGGCCGCCGTATGGGCGCTTGGTGGACGTTCGCCCGCGTTATCGTTCCGGCGTCGAGTACCCTATCGAACATCCCGTGTATCGCAGCGGCTTTACGGTGGCGGTTGGATACGGAGGTGAACCATGACGACTTATCAAATTGTGTTGCGGACGCTTAGCCCGGTGCACATCGGCAGCGGCGATGAATGGCGCTTGGGGTTTGACTTTATCCTCGCCAACGGCTATACGTGGATTCTCAACGAAGATGAGGTTCTACGCGAAAAAGAAGATCAACTGAAACCCGATGCAAAAGGGCATTACCCCTTGTTGGGCAGTTTGTTAACCGAAGCAGACCTGAAAAATTCGGCTTTCTTTCGTTATGTGTTGCGCGGTCAGCCGCCTTCTATCAAGGCGGATGCGCGGATGAAACCTTTCATCAAAGACCCATTCGATCGCCCTTATATCCCCGGGTCTTCTCTGAAAGGCGCTTTGCGCACTGCGCTCGCTTGGACGGGTTGGAAAGAACTGCATTTACCGCCGCTATGCAGGGAAGATATCGAACCTAACCGTAGCTGGGCGGGCAAACCGCTGGAAAAGAAAATCTTTGGGCAAGACCCCAATCATGATCTGTTGCGCGCCTTGCAAGTTTCCGACTTGCACGGACCGCAAAAGCCGGGCGAGGGATTAGTGGCTCTCAGAGCCCAAGTGCTTACCCAAAAAGCCCTGGTCGGCAATGTGGAATTCCGCGGTTCATTGACCATCGATGAGTTTCTCTTTCAACCGATGGGGCGGAAACTCGGCTTTGCAGACCGAAAGCCGTGGCTGGATCAGCTCTTTCTGCGCGCCCAAAAACACAGTCGGGCACGCATCCAGAGATTAATAAAATGGTTCGAAAAGGTTGGTGCTCCAGCGCCGTCTGCCGAACGCATTGCAGCGTTTTATCGCCAGCTTCTCAACACCCAACTGGATGAAGATCAGGCGCTTCTACAAATCGGTTGGGGAAGCGGTTGGGATGGGAAGACCTTTTGGACGCACCTGCAAGAAGACCGCCAACTGTTCGAAGCCATTGTGCGCGATTTTCGCTTGGATAAGGCTGGCAAGAACAGCAAGCGCAAGCCCGGCGATCCGTTCCCTACCTCGCGGCGGGTGGCAGTAACGGGCACCAAGGACGAAGCCAAGCCCGCTGCTCCCTTCGGTTGGGTGTTGCTGGAGATAGTTAAGGCATAGAAAAGGCTTGAAAGATGAAGGGTAGTATCAAACAACCGATCAAAGTTATTAGCTTTCTGGGAATCGGCTCCTATAAAAAAACCTGCTATATATGGAAAGAACAGCAAAAAGAGACTGAGTTATTCCCTGAGGGAGTGGCACATTTCATTCAGCCAACCGAAATGCTGATTTGCCTAACCCCCACGGCGCATGAAGGGGAAAAGGCAGACAATTGGACGCAATTAAAGCAACGCTTTGAGCATGACCAGATCCCCTACAAACCTTTGCTCATCCCAGAGGGTCACACTGAGGCAGATTTGTGGCAAATTTTCAATGTCCTCACTAATGCGGTTGATCGGGAGGAACGGTTAGTCTTTGACATTACCCATTCATTTCGTTCCTTGCCTTTCCTCTCTTTCTTGGCAATTGCCTATTTGAAAACAGCTAAGCAGGTCAAAGTCGAGCATGTTTTGTATGGCGCATTCGAGGCCAAAGATGCCCAGAATCGTTCACCGGTATTCGACTTGACCCCCTTTGTCAGTTTGCTCGATTGGTCAACCGCCACGCAACACTTTATCCAAAGCGGCAACGCACGCTTTTTGTCTGCCCTTTTGAATCCACAAGGGCATAAATCTAAAGAATTACAGGAAGCCTCCACAGATCGGGAAATCATTTCCCAAGCAGCGCGCTTGTGTCAGCCATTTACGTTGATGCAGGAAGTCGGCAAATTGGAAGAGGCTTTAGACAAGGCGCAATCAACCATCGAGGTTGACGCAATTCCTTTGGGCGTATTAAAGAATAACATCGTGGAAACTTTCACCCAATTTCAAAGCCAGAGCGACTCCTTCTGTGAAGAAACGCTTCGCAAAGAATATCAACTGCTCGAATGGTACTACCAAAAAGGTCAAGTGATTCAAGCGGTATCTTTGGGCAGGGAATGGCTGATCGATGCGATCACCTTCCGATTGGGGGAAGAGGTTAAGTTTGATACGGATCACCGTAAGCCTTTTGAGGAAGCTATTTCCGGCATTGCCCTTGTGGGTAAGCCCCATCCTCAAGAACGGCATCGTAAGTTTACGGACAAAGACTTAAATCGCTATGGTTTGCAACTGATGAAATGGCCAGAGCAAGATTTGCTGCGCCAGCTCTGGACAGACCTGAAGAATGTGCGCAATGCCCTTGATCATGCGGAACACCTTCCCAAAAAACCTAAAGAAAGGACTCTTAAGGCTTTGCAGAAGTTACAGGAGAAAATGGATCGAAACATCATGCCGCGATTGCGACAAGTGGCAGAGGAATGAATTTGTGGGAGGGACCTAACCTTTACAAGTGTAGGTTTTTCATGAGCCTGTAGCGCTAGTAGAGAAGGAT
>FWPU01005328.1_pt1 | contig 28199 bp, 26 predicted proteins | sample 2228361 | NCBI WGS metagenome assembly FWPU01 (sample SAMEA103939777, study PRJEB20133) | metagenome
ATATGTACTTATTATAAATATACTCTCAGAGATTTTTTGTTTTTTTAGAATTTCTCCAAGTTGCGGAAGAATATTCCAGCCAATAAGTATTTTATATTCTTTTGAATTTGTTTTGACAGATATTGTGTTCATTTATTTTTAATTTTTATCTATTTTTGTAAGATAAACCTTTAAATTTTTAATAAAATTTTTAGATGTCCTTAATGTAGTTTTTGCTTCTTTTTCAGTAATTGCAAAACCTACACATAGTCTCCAATTAATCTCTTATCATAAGCTTGCCTGAGTGTTTTTCCTAATTCTTTCTCAAAAATTCCAGTTTTTACAAAGTATTCTCCAAATAGACTTATTACACCTTTATGTGAATTGGCCTTTAAATTTTTGGTAAGTAGTATTGCTTCTGCCATAAAAAACATTGCATAGTAACATCTTGAAACACAAGAGTCGTAATCTCCAGAATTAAAAGCAATTTTTGCAGTTTTTAAAAATTTTTCTGCTTTTTTTGTAAGGTCATTAATTTCTTTCATGCTGTGATTCCCTCTTCTTTAACATTCAATATGAACGGAGATTTGTAGTTCTTAAAAATGGTTTCTGGCACAGGTATAACTGAAATTAACTCTTTTTTCTCAAGAAGAATATCAAAAATTATATCATCTAACTTTTTCATTACCTCAAAAGGATTGAGTGAATCGTCAATTACAACTAAAATGTCAATATCAGAATCTTTTGTAGATTCACCTCTAACATAGGAGCCGTAAATAATAACCTTTTTTATCTTCTTTTTATAATTCTTTATTAAATGTTTTTTTATCTGAGTTACTATCTGTCTTATTTTGTTATCCATTTTGTCTGATTTTTATAAAATAATTTTACAAAATTTCCTTTTACCTACTTTTATTATAAGTTCTTTATCAATTGTAATTTTTTGGTTTTCTTTGATTTTTTCTCCATTGATTTCTACCCCGCCCTGGGCGAGTAACCTTCTTGCTTCATTTTTGGTTGATACAAGACCTGCTTTGAATATTAGTTCCACTGGTAGCCATTCTTTTTGATTTGTCTTGAATTCTGGAATTTCTTCTGGAATTTCTTTTTTTGAAAAAACTCTATCAAATTCTTGTTGTGCTTTTTGTGCTTGTTCTTTTCCATGATATTGTCCTGTTATAGTATAAGCAAGTTTTGCTTTTGCGTTTCTCGGGTCATTTTTTATAAGTTTTTTAATTTCAGTCATGTCAAAATCAGTTAGAAGTTCAAAATAGTCAGGCATAAGATTATCTGGTAAAGACATAATTTTTCCATACATATCTTTTGGAGTATCATTCAAGGCAATATAGTTTCCATATGATTTTGACATTTTTCTGACACCATCAGTTCCAATAAGGAGTGGCATCATTATAACAACCTGTGGTTCCTGAGCATATGCTCTTTGAATTTCCCTACCCATTAAAAGGTTAAATTTCTGGTCCGTTCCACCGAGTTCAATATCTGCTTTTATAGCAACTGAGTCGTACCCCTGGATTAGTGGATATAGAAACTCAAGAATGGTTATGTCAACATCATTTTTGAATCTTTCCTTGAAGTCAGCCCTGTGTAACATCTGTGCAACTGTTACATTTTTTGAAAGTTCAAGCAATCCCTGAAGTCCAAGTGGGTATAGCCAGTGGCTATTATAGACAATTTCTGTTTTTTCTTTATCAAGAATTTTGAAAACCTGCTCCTGATATGTTTTTGCATTTTCAAGTATTTCTTTTTCACTAATCATAGGCCTGGTTTTTGTCTGCCCGGATGGGTCACCAATCCTTGCGGTTAAGTCACCAATTATAAATATTACTTTGTGGCCATTGTCCTGAAAAAATCTGAGTTTTTTCAAAAGCACAGTATGGCCAAGATGAAGGTCAGCAGCAGTAGGGTCAACTCCAAATTTTACTCTTAAATGAGTTTTTCTTGAAAGTTTGACCTTTAGTTCTTCTTCAGAAATTATTTCACTTACCCCGCGTTTTAGTTCAGTTAAGAATTTGTTAGTATCCATAACCTAAACTTATAGCATTTTTTTAATAAATTTTCAAATTTTTTTGTGTTTCCATTTTCCAGAAAAGAATATAATTGACATAAATAAAGCATTTGAGAAACTTCCTATAAAACCTGCAATCCAGATACCAATTTCTTTAAGTCCAGAATGATTTGATAAAAAATATGCAAGAGGAATCTGAATTATATAAAGAGTAAAACCTGTTGTTAGCATTGGAAGGACAGTATCTCCTGCACCTTGAAGTGACTGCGAAAAAACAACTCCTAAAGATAAAAATATAGAACCTGCTGATATATATCTAAAATATAAAGATGCAATTCTGACAAATTCTTTTTCAGAATTGAAAAATTTAGCAACTGAATCTGAAAAAACAAAAACAAGAATACCACTGAAAAAAAGAAAAATAAAATAGTAAAATGAAGAAAATAATGCACTTTTTTGTGCTCTTTCAGGATTTCTTGCTCCAAGGTTCTGCCCAACTAAAGTTGCAGATGCACCTGCAAAACCAAATCCCGGGAAAAGAAAAAGATGATATAACCTTCCACCTACTCCATAAGCAGCAAGAACAACAGTCCCAAATAATGCCACAATCTTTGTAAGAACCACCATTGAAAAACTTCTCAATAGCATCTGCAATGAGCCAGGAAATCCAATAATAAAAATTTTCTTGATTATATCAAAATCAAGTCTTAGATTTTCCTTAAGTTTTATATGAACTATATTTTTACCACGTATTAGAATATACAACATCAAAAAACTTCCAATTGTCCTTGAAAAAACAGTAGCAATTGCTGCCCCTTGTGCTTCCCATCTTGGAAAACCAAAAAGCCCAAATATCAAAATAGGGTCAAGAAAAATATTTAATAAAGCAGAAATTGCTCCAATTTTCATAGGAGTCACAGTATCTCCTGCACCTTGAAAAACAGCATTCCCAAGAAACATAAAAAACATAGTGAAAAAACCAACAAAAAGAATTTTTAGATATGCATTTCCAATTTCAAGAACTTTTTCTTTTGCACCGAGAAAATTTAGAAAATGTCCAGAAAAACAAAATCCAACAAGTCCAGTAAAAATAGCAATAACTATTGCAATATAAAGTGATTGAACTGCAACATGGTTTGCTTTTTCAAAATTTCTTTCACCAAATGCGCGTGAAATCAAAGCAACAGTTCCTATACCAAATCCTGCACCAAAAGTCCCAAGAAAAAATATTATCGTTCCTGATATAGTTACGCTTGCAAGTGCTTCTGAACCAAGTTTACCCACAAAAAAAGCATCAGTGAGCTCTAAAATAATATTGAAAGCATTTGAAATTATCATAGGAATCGCAAGCGAAAATATACTTCTGGAGATACTTCCTTCAGTAAGGTTAGAAAAATTTCTGGACATAATGTTTAGATTTTACATTTTTTTGAAGGAGATTGCAAGAATACTCCAATACTGGTAGGCAAGGATTCTAATTGATTTTATTGACTTTTCTTCTAATCCACTTTAGCGGAAGCTCGATAAGGACTTTAGTCCTTTTCACTTACCCGCTTAGTCAAGTATAGAATATTTCTTGTTTTAATCTGAAAAATATTGCAACTGAAATAGCTTGTGTGAATATAAATGTAAATATCAATGCTGAAATAGAAATTTCATACAGATATCCTGAAAAGGCACTTCCAGAAAATAGGGCAACACCATATATTGTGTTAAAAATTCCATAGGCGGTTCCCCGTTTTTTTATTGAAGTTAAATCAGCAATTGCTGATTTCATTATTGTTTCATGTGCACCCATTACAATTCCCCAGAAGAACATTCCTACTATTATTGATAAAACATTTTTTGAAAAAATAAAAGGTAATGTAATTGCGGTCATTACTGGGATAAAAATTAAACTCAGTAAACCTGAACTTTTACTTTTGAATTTGATTTTGAGTTTATCATAAATTCTTCCAACTACTATTCCGAATATTGCGTCAATTATCATTGCAAAAGTATAAATAAGAGGAATTTGTGCATCTGGTAATAATTTGTTTGATTTTAAATGATAACCAACAATTGCAAAGTTAATAAAGCCAATTGTTGTGACAAAAGAAAATATAGAATATAACCAGAATGTTTTTGGAATAACAGGGATATCTTGTTCTTCTTTTGAATTTTCAAGTTGTTCAGGGTTTTTTACTTTGAGATAAGACAAAACCAGAAATGTCATCAATAAAATAAAAGGAATCCACAATATAGAATATGCATTCTGGTAATCCTGAACAGTTTTTTGTGTGTTTTTAACAGTTATAAAGAAAAATGTAAAAATTAAAGGGCCTGTTGCTGCACCAATCTGGTCTAAAAATTCAGAGATTCCAAAACCAAGACCGGTTCCAACCTGTTTAGTTGCATAAGAAACAATTGTATCTCTTGCTGGACTTCTTATGCCCTTTCCAATTCTTTCTAATATTATAAATATTCCTGCGACCTGCCATATATCTGAAAGTGCAAGTAGTGGCACAGAAATAAGAAGACCATATCCGAATATTGCAAAAAACCAGTGTGCTTTTGTTTTATCAGAAAAATATCCTGATAATAGACGAATTATATATCCAAGAAGTTCTGCAAGTCCAACCACAAAGCCAATTATTAAAGCATTTGCTCCAAGTAGATTCAGATAAGGTCCATTTACACTTCTTGCACCTTCATAGATTATGTCTCCAAGTAAACTTATTATTCCAAAAAGGATTATTAAAAGTATTGCCTTTTTTTTGTCTTCTGAATTATTGTTGAGCATTGTTTTCTTGTGTGTTGGATTTTAGTTATCAATGTGTTTATTTTACAAAAACACAGATGTGATGTCAATTTGATTTGACAAAAGTTTTAAAATCTACTATAATAATAAAAATTTGTAAAAAATCATTAAATTAAAGCGGATAAGCGATTGTAGTTCTAGGTCTTATGTGGTTATTAAGAAATGGTTTTAGGTGTCAGTCCCTAACTACTTTATAAAATCTGTGAAATCTTGTGCTTAAATAAGGAGGAAAACTCTATGCAGGCAGTTATTATTATTGGTGGTAGGCAATACAATGTTAAAGAAGGGCAGAAAATTTTAGTGAACAAAATTAATAAGTCAATAGCTCAGGAACTTGAAGTGTCTGATGTCTTAATGGTTAAAAAAAATGGCGAAGTAATATTTGGCAATCCTACTGTAAAGGATGTAAAGGTCGTACTTGAAGTTATTTCACATAAGCGTGGACCAAAAATAATTGTTTTTAAAAAAAGGCCTAAAAAAGGTTATAAAAAAACAATTGGGCACAGGCAGTATCTGACAGAATTGAAAGTCAAAAGCATTATAGTGAAAAGTGAAGAATGAAGAATAAAAGAAGAAATTATTATCACTTATTACTCCGAAAGGAGGTAGCAATAAATTGGCTAAGAAACATGCAGTAAATGGTAGAGATAGTAGTGGTAAACGGCTTGGTGTAAAGGTTGTTTCAGATCAGTTTGTTCCTGCTGGAAAGATTCTTGTCCGTCAAAGAGGAACTAAAATTTTTCCTGGTAAAAATACTGGGTTAGGTTCTGATTACACAATTTTTTCTAAGATTAGTGGGATAGTAAAATTTGAATTTACAAGAGGAAGTAAAAAGCAAATTAGTGTTTATCCCACACAATAAAAATGTTCATTGATAAAGCAAGAATTTATATCCAGGCAGGTCGCGGGGGAGATGGTTGTCTAAGTTTTAGAAGAGAGAAATATGTGCCTTTAGGTGGGCCAGATGGTGGCAATGGTGGTTCAGGTGGTAATGTATATTTAGAGTCAAGCCAAAGAATAAAAACCCTTCTTGATTTTATATACCATCCGAATTTCAAAGCAGAAAACGGAAAACCAGGTAAAAGTAAAAATAAAACAGGTGAAACTGGAAAAGATTTAGTAATCTATATTCCCTGTGGTACAGTTGTCTATAAAGTTTCTGAAGGAAAAAAGGAATTCATTTCTGATTTGATTAAACCAGGCCAAAGAATTTTAGTTGCAAAAGGTGGAAGAGGTGGCAGAGGGAATGCAAGTTTCAAGACAAAGTTTAATAAGGCACCGAGAATTTCTGAAAAAGGCCAGCCAGGAGAAAAAGTAGTAATTGAGCTTGAATTAAAACTTATTGCAGATGTAGGGCTTGTAGGATATCCAAATGCAGGAAAATCAACTTTACTTTCAAGAATAACCTCAGCAAAACCTAAGATTGCTGATTATCCTTTTACAACACTTGCACCGAACCTTGGTGTTTGTTATCATAAAAATAATTCGTTTGTTGTTGCTGATATTCCAGGACTTATTGAAGGAGCACACTCTGGTCGTGGAATTGGGTGTGAGTTTTTAAGACACATAGAAAGAACTAAATTACTGATAAGTGTAGTTGATATTAATGGTTATGAAAATGAAAACGCATTTAAAATTTTTACAAAAGTTAACAAAGAACTTAAAAGTTTTTCTAAAGAACTTGCAAAAAAAACCATGATAATAGCACTTAATAAAATTGATTTGCCAACTGCAGATAAACTTGTAACTGCATTTAAGAAAAAAATAAAAGGCAAGAAATATAAAGTCTACAGTATTTCTGCTATAACAGGCGAAGGGATTACAGCACTTCTTGATGAAATTATTTATCAGTTATCAAAAATTCCTGATGTTTGTTCAGCCAGAATAAAAAATAAGATAGAACAGAAAGAATATATATTTGAGCCAGAATTTAAAATAGAGAAAATTGGAAATAGAACTTTTTTAGTTAAAGGTAAAAAAATAGAAGATATTGTTGTAATGATGAACTTTGAACAGAAAGATGCACTTACTTATTTTCAACAAAGGTTAAAAAAATTTGGGGTTGAAAGAGAATTAAGAAGACATGGTATAAAAGATGGAGATATTGTTAAGATATGTGATTATGAATTTGAATATAAAAGCGAAGAAAATATTACCTAAAAGTTTTTCTTGAGTAATAGCATAAAAATTTATATAATAACTTTATGGACAAAAAATTGATTGTAGTAAAAATTGGGACTCATTTATTGACAAAAGAAACTGCTGTTATAAACCAGTCAATCATAAGAAATATTGTTAGTGATATTTCAAGATTATATAAACAGGGATACAAAGTAATTGTTGTCAGTTCAGGGGCAATAGCATCAGGAGTTTCTTGCTTAAAATTAAAACAGAAGCCAAGGACCCTTCCAGAAAAGCAGGCAACTGCTGCGGTAGGCCAGCCAATCTTAATGCAGATTTATCAAAAAGAATTTTCTCAATACAATATTTCTATAGCACAGATTCTACTTACAAGAGATGATTTTGAAAATAGAACAAGATATCTAAATATGCATAACACATTGAGATGTTTACTTGATTTAGGAATAATTCCTATTATAAATGAAAATGACACTATTTCAGTTGAAGAGATTAAATTTGGAGACAATGATACTCTTTCAGCACTGGTAGCAAGTAGAATGAATGCTAATTTACTTATTTTACTTACAGATGTTGCAGGACTTTTTGATGATGACCCAAATAAAAATAGAAACGCAAAACTTATAACAGAGGTTAAAGAGATTACACACCAAATAGAAAAAATTGCAAAAAAGACAGTTGGTTATTTTGCAGGAACAGGTGGAATGTATTCAAAGATTCAGGCAGCAAAAATAGCAACAGCAAGTGGGGTTGAAGTAGTTATTGCTAATGGGACTCAGCCTGGTATTCTGGAAAAAATTATTAATGGTGAGAAGGTTGGCACGAGATTTTTTGCAAGTGGAAATTCTCTTGATGCTCGTAAAAGATGGATTGCTTTTGGTTCAAAAATAAAAGGTAAAATAAAAATTGACACTGGTGCAGTTGATGCAATATTAAAAAAAGGAAAAAGTTTATTGCCTTCTGGCATAACTGGAGTTGAAGGAAATTTTAACTCTGGGCAAACAGTTGAGATAGTAGACCAGAATGGATGTGTTTTGGCTCGTGGTTTAGTAAATTTCTCATCTGAAGAGATAGAGAAAATCAAAGGCAAAAGGACTTCTGAAATTTCAAAAATACTTGGAAAATGTGATTTTGAAGAAGTTATACACAGAGATAACTTAGCAATACTTTGAAAGTTTGTTTTTTTAATGATAAAAAAATATGCAAATTGGAATTGTAGGTCTTCCAAATGTTGGTAAGTCCACTCTTTTTAATGCTTTGACTTCTCTGAATGTACCTGCCCAAAATTTTCCTTTTACTACTATTGAACCAAATATAGGAATTGTTCCTTTACCAGATGAAAGGTTAGACACAATTGGAAAAATATTTCAGCCAGAGAAATTGACATATTCTTTTGTTAAGTTTGTTGATATAGCAGGTCTTGTAGAAGGTGCAAGTAAAGGACTTGGTCTTGGTAATAAGTTTCTTTCACATATTAGAGAAGTAGATGCTATTATTCAAGTTGTTGGACTTTTTTCAAAAACAATATCTCCACAAAAGGAAATTGAGATAGTTGAGACAGAACTTATATTATCTGATTTAGAACAGGCATTGAAAATAAAGGATAAATTAAAAGGTTACACACACACTGGAGATAAAGACTCGCAGAGTAAACTTAAGATTATAGAAGAAATTATAGAGATTCTTAATCAAAACAAAAAATTGGGCACTGGATATAAAAATTTATTACAGGAATACAATTTTTTAACAACAAAACCTGTTATATATGTTTTGAATATAAATGACAGTGTAGATAAAAACCTTATAACTGAAACAGAGAATTACATAAAAACTAAAAAGGATTGCTTATCAATTGTACTGGATGCAAAATTAGAGTCAGAACTATCAATTTTGAATAGAGAAGAAAAAGAAAAGTTTATCAAGGAACTTGAAATTATTTCTCAGATTGATAAATTAATTAAGATATCTCATCAAATTCTTGGTTTAATAACTTTTTATACAGTTGTTGGTAGAGAAATTAGAGCATGGTCTATACCTTATGGCACAAACATAAAAAAAGCAGCAGGAAAAATCCATTCTGATTTTGAAAAAGGTTTTATCTGTGCAGAAGTTTATACTTATAATGATTTGGTTGAACATAAGTCAGAAAAAGCAGTAAGAGAAAAAGGATTAATCAGGACTGAAGGCAAAGATTACATTGTAAAAGACGGCGACATAGTATATATAAAATTTCATTGATTTTTACATAAGTTTTATACTTGTTTGCCATTTAGTTTAGTAGGCTACTACTAAAAATTCAAACCAAAAAACTTAGAAAGGAGATACCAACTATGAAAATCAAATTTGGCACAAGTGGTTGGAGAGACATAATTGCAGAAAACTTCACTTATGAGAATGTAAAGTTAGTCACTCAGGCAATTGCAGATTATATCAATCAGAAATTTTCTGGTTCAAAAAAAGTTATTGTTGGTTATGACACAAGATTTATGTCAGAGGACTTTGCAAAAATTTCTTGTTGTGTTCTTTCAGCAAATGGTATTAAATCACTTTATTCAAAAAGAGATATTCCCACGCCAACTGTTGCTTATGAAATTGTCAGTAAAAAACTTGCAGGTGGAATAAACTTTACTGCAAGTCACAATCCTGCTGAGTATAATGGCTTAAAATTTTCGCCTGATTGGGGAGGGCCTGCTCTTCCTGAAACAACCCAGTTTATTGAAAAAAGATGTGAAGAACTAATGGCAGATAGGTCTGCTATAAAAGAAATGGACTATGATATCGCAAAAAAGAAAGGTCTTATAGAAGAAATTGACTCTCGGATGGATTTTTTAAAAAGAATAAAACAGCTTGTAGATATAAAATCAATTAAAAAAGCAAAACTTAAAATTGGGGTTGACCTTTTATATGGAACTTCAAGGGGCTATCTTGATATTTTACTTAAAGAATGTGGCTGTAAGTTAGAAATTCTCCATGACTGGAGAGATGTTCTGTTTGGTGGCCACAGACCAGAGCCAAATGAAGAGAATCTAAAAGGTTTAATAGAAATTGTTAAAAAGAAAAAATTTAATCTTGGACTTTCTTGTGATGGAGATGCGGACAGGTTCGGGATTGTGGATTCTGACGGAAGTTTCATAACACCCAATCAGGTTATTGCCCTTTTACTTTACCATCTTGTAAAATCAAGAAACTGGAAAGGTGGAATAGCGGTTAGGTCTGTTATGACATCTCATTTTCTTGACAGTATTGCAAAAGGTTATGATGTAGAGGTAAAAGAAACTCCAGTTGGTTTTAAGTTCATTGGTGGAATTATGGTAGAAAATCCAGACAGATTTATAATTGGTGGAGAAGAATCAGGTGGACTTACAATTCGTGGTCATGTTCCAGAAAAAGATGGAATTCTTGCCTGCATGCTTATTGCTGAAATGGTAGCGCAACAGAACAAACCAATAAGAAAAATTCTTCAGGAGATTGAGAAAAAATTTGGAAAATTTATCACAAAAAGAGTAAATCTTTCTCTTACAAAAGAAAATATGGAAAAATTCAAAGAAAAACTTAAAACAAAACCTCCTGAAGAATTTGCAGGGCTGAAAGTCAAAAATCTTGTTACAATTGACGGATTTAAGTTTATACTTGAGGATGGCTCCTGGGTTGGTATGCGTTTAAGTGGAACAGAGCCAATTGTTCGTTTGTATATTGAATCAAATTCAGAAAAAAAAGTTTCAGAGCTGGTTTCTAGTGGAAAAAAATTTATTACTTCATAAAAAATTTTGATGAAGAAGTTTCAAAAACAAAAAGTATTAAAGTTGATTTTTTTTATATCTGTGCTTCTTTTTCTTACATTAAACAGTGGCTTTAGAAACCTTGTGATTAGAACATTAGAATACATAAAACAGAAAAAAGAACTTGAAGAAATTAAACTTAGAAACGCACAGTTAAGAAGAGAAATATATTTGCTTGAAAATGATGAGTGGTATATTGACTACACAATAAGAAAAGAACTTGGATATTTAAAACCAGGTGAAGTAGAATACAGATTTAAAAAAAATAATTCCCTATCATATGATTGATTTTATTTTTAATCCATCAGCAATAGCAGTCATTGGCGCTTCCAATAAAGAAGGAAAAGTTGGATATTCTATTTTAAAAGGACTTCTTAACGGATATCAAGGTAAAATATATCCTGTAAATCCTAAAAGAAACGAGGTTTTGTCATTAAGATGCTATCCTTCTATACTGGACATACCTGAAGAAATTGACCTTGCAGTTATTGTAACACCAGCAAATACAGTAGTAGATGTTTTGAAAGAATGTATTAAGAAAGGTGTTAAAGGAGTTGTAATTATTAGTGCAGGGTTTAAAGAAGTCGGAATAGAAGGAATACAAAGAGAACATGAAATAAGTGAAATTGTAAAAAATTCAGCCGTAAGAGTGATAGGACCTAACTGTCTGGGAGTAATAAACACTAAAAACAAGATGAATGCTACATTTGTTTCTGAATTTCCACCAGAAGGAAGGATTGCATTATTATCTCAATCAGGTGCATTAGGGGTAGCAATAATAGATTGGGCTATTGAAAATAATTTTGGATTCTCTAAGTTTGTAAGTTTTGGCAATAAAGTTGACTTAAATGAAACAGATTTTCTTGAATACTTTGCAAAAGACCCTGATACAGATATTATCCTTGGTTATATTGAAGATATAGCTGATGGAAAAAGATTTATTGAAGTTGCAAAAGAAGTTACAAAAGTTAAGCCAGTAATTATGATTAAGGCTGGCACTACTCAAGCAGGAGCAAAAGCAATATCTTCACATACAGGCGCATTAGCAGGCTCTGATGAAGCATTTACAGAAGCTTTCAAAAAAACAGGAATTATCAGGGCTAAAAGTATTCAGGAACTTTTTGATATCACAGAGATATTTTTACCAAAAAAATTCCCAAAAGGTAAAAAACTTTTGATAATAACAAATGCAGGCGGTCCAGGTATTATAGCTGCTGATGCTGCAGATAGACTTGATATAAAATTAAACCCAATGAGTATATCATCTATAGATAAAATTGTTGGGAAACTCCCTCCCACTGCTTCTCTTCATAATCCAATAGATATTATAGGAGATGCTTCTTCAGAAAGATATAAAGTTGTTCTTGAGCAAGCAATAAATGATAAATCTGTAGATGGCATCTGCACTATACTTACTCCTCAGGCAATGACAGATGTTGGGAATGTTGCTGATGTTATTATACATCACTCCAAGATTTCAGAGAAACCAATTTTCTCTTGTTTTATAGGTGGATATAAAGTTAAAGACGCAATTAAAAAATTTAAGAAAGAAAAAATTCCATGGTTTGGAGATCCAACAGTTGCTATAGAGTCTTATAGTAAGCTTATAAAGTATACAGAGTTCAAGAATAAAATTTATTCTATAGATAAAGAGGTTGAAATTGCACAAGAGAATATTAAAAAAGCAGAAGAAATTATCTTTAAGTTTAAAGAAGATAGAATTTATGAAATCAGCGCAGAAAAAGCAATGCAAATTCTTTCTCTTTACGGATTTTCTTTCCCAAAAAGAGGTCTTGCTAAGAGTTCTGAAGAAGCAGTTGAAATCGCTGAAAGAATTGGATATCCTGTTGTTATGAAAATTTTATCTCCAAATATTTTGCATAAAACAGATGTTGGTGGGGTAAAACTTAATCTTAAAAATAAAGACGATGTTTATGATGCTTTTACAGAAATTACGACAAATGTTAAAAGATTTATGCCAAATGTGTATATAGAAGGGGTTATGATTTATGAAATGGTTAAAGGTGGTAAGGAGGTCATTTTTGGAGTAAGTTATGATAAAACATTTGGACATATGATAATATTTGGGCTTGGAGGAGTGTATGTTGAGGTATTGAAAGATGTCTCGTTTAGAATTGTGCCTGTTTCAGAAGATGAGGCTTTTGAAATGATAGAAGAGACTAAAAGCAGTAAAATTCTTGACGGATTAAGAGGAGAAAAACCATATGATAAAAAACATATTGTTGAGTGTATTAGGAGGTGTTCTCGTCTTGTTCAAGATTTTCCTATAATTAAAGAAGTGGATATTAATCCTTATGTTGTTATGCATAATGGTGGTATAGCGCTTGATGTAAGGATAATTTTAGGAGGTTAAAAATGAAAGTAATCTTTATAATTTCAAATCGTCCATTCACAGGGAAAAATTTTTTCGCAATAGGTTTAGCTTTAATACTTGAAGAAAGAGGGTATAAAATAGGATATGTTAAACCACTGGGAAAGATTCCTATAAAAAAGGAAAATAAAATATTTGATGAAGAGACAGTCTTTATAAAAGAAATTTTAAATCTTAAAGAACCGCTTGAGATAATTTCTCCTTTTGTGTTTACATATGAGACACAATGTAGACTTCTTGAACAAACTGGTTTAAATGTTAAAGAAAAAGTTTTAAGGTCATTCTTAAGTTTAAAAGATAAAGATTTTATTATAACTGTTGGAGGAGATAATATATTTGAGGGTTATTCATTTGGGATTGACTGTATTACACTTATAAATGAATTAAATGCAATAGTTATTGGTATTCAACATTGGGATAATGAACTTGCAATAGACGAGTTATTCGGAATAAAGAAACTTTTAGGAGAAAAATTTGTTGGGGCTGTTATAAACAAGATTCCACAAGAGCAATATTCTTATATTAAGGAAAAAGTTATACCTTTTATTGAAAGAAATGGAATAAAAGTTTTTGGAATTTTCAAAAAAGATAAATTTCTTGAGGCAGTTACAATAAAAAAGTTAATAGAATCTGTGAATGGAAAGGTTGTTTGTTGTGAAGACAAGATTGATGAGTTCGTTGAAAATTTCTCAATAGGTGCAATGGATCCAGAATCCGCACTTTCATATTTTCTTAGAAATCCTAATAAAGCAGTTATAACAGGTCTTCATAGAACAGATATTCAGATAGTGGCCATGGAAACATCTACAAAATGTTTAATTCTTACAGGAGGGCTGTATCCCAGTGAGACAGTAAAAGGAATTGCAAAATATAAAGGGATACCAATTATAGTAACATCTTTTGATACATTTACAGCTGTTGATAGTATAGAGAGAATTATAGGTAAAACAGTTATAAGAGAAAAAGAAAAAGCCATAAGAGCAAAAGAGTTAGTAAGTCAAGAATTTAATATAGAGGAGTTTTTAAAGGTAGTAAAATACTAATATTTGGGTATAGGTTGTCCTCTTTTTAAGATGGGAAATCCTTCCCAATATAAAACATTCTTTGCCTGGTGGTATAGGATTCGAATTCTTGATTTTTTTATTTAATTTTTATAAAATTAACTTCAATAAATTAATTAATTTCCAATTTTTTGGGCGGGTGGCGGAACTGGCAGACGCACGGGACTTAAAATCCCGAGCCACTTCTGGTGGTGTGAGGGTTCAAATCCCTCCCCGCCCATTTTTGTTTGTTAAAAAATCCTTCTTTATTCCCATTTTTTCAGACGCTGTAATGTAAAGAATGGAAATCCCAGAGGTCACAGAGTCAATTAGAGGGCTAATGTTGATAATCATATTTTTGGTAGCCGCAGGCTTTTAGCCCGCGTTTAAGTCCGGTGTTACCAACTACCTAAAACCTAACACATAACACCTAACTAACTCTCGACTAAAGACCTGGCGATTTTTATCTTACATTCAACTTCTAACTCTTGTTTTTTTCTCTGTGTTCTCTGTGGTTTATAATTACAGAACACTTTTTCAAAGGGAAATGCTATAAAGATGAGACCCATTAAATTTAATCCCATCAAGTATAAAATCCTTCAGAAATTGAAAAAAGAAATTGCCATTTCAGGTGAAGATATTGCAAAATCAGTAAAAATTTCCCGTTCTGCTGTATGGAAGTGGATTAAAGTTTTGCGTTCTCAGGGTTATATAATCAGAGGTTCTCCTAATAAAGGATATTTTTATGCAGGTGCTCATGACCATCTACTTCCTGAAGAGCTATATAAACCAAAAATGAAAAAGTTTGGTAAAAATATTTATTTTCTTAAAAAAGTTTCTTCAACGATGGATATAGCTAAGGAACTTGCGCAAGAAGGTAAGCCAGAAGGGACAATTGTTATTGCAGAATCGCAAGTTTCTGGAAGAGGTAGATTAGGAAGACAATGGGTTTCTCCTCCTGGTGGAGTTTATTTTTCTGTCATTTTATACCCAAAAATACAGCCAATAGATGCTTCATTGATAAGTTTAATGACATCGGTTGCAGTTGCAGAAGCAATAAGTGAATTGTATAGGTTGGAAGTTAAGACTAAATGGCCAAATGATGTTTTAATTGGTGAAAAAAAGGTCTGTGGAATTTTGATTGAACTTGCTTGTGAACCAGATAGGATTAAATGGGTAATTCTTGGGATTGGAATAAATGTAAATATTGACAAAAGGTTTATTAAAAAGATAAAAAATGCAACTTCTTTAAAATTAGAATTGAAAAAGAAAATTTCTCTTGTTGAGTTAACAAATTTTGTTATTGAGAAATTGAACAAGGAATATAGGGAATTGAAAAAAGGACATTTTAAGAAAATTCTTGCAAAGTGGAGAAATTTTTCAGCGACACTCAAAAAATATGTAAAAATAATAACTCCCGACGGCGAAATTAAAGGAAAAGCAGTTGATGTCTCTCCACACGGAGCACTACTTCTTGAACTAAAAAAAGGCACAGTTAAAGAAATTTATGCTGGCGATTGTATACATTTAAGAAAATTTAGTTACAATGCTTGACATCTAAAAATTTTTTTGATAATATGATTGTCAACCTAATTTTTTAATATGGTTGACATTTTTTCAATGGTCTTTTCATGGTTTTTCTGGCCATTATAGTGGAGTGGCTACCTGATTTATCAGATATAATTTATTTAAGGAGCCAACAATGAAAACTCAAAAATTTTGTTATGCTTTTTTAGTTTTTAATTTTACTTTTTTCATTTTTAATTCTTTAGGAGCAGTTGATGTCCATTTAGAACTATTAAAATCTCCTATCAAAACAGAAGGATATGTTTTGACTTCGTCTGAAAAAAATACAAAAACAGTTGAAACAATAAGTTACAGTGGAATAAAAAAACTTCCTGTAAATTCAATTGAGGAATTACTGGATTATATCACAGGGCTTGATTCACAAAAAAGAGGACCTTTTAATATTCAGGCAGATGTTTCTATTAGAGGTGGAAACTTTCAGCAGATAGTTGTCCTTGTAGATGGAGTCAGAGTAAATGACCCGCAGACAGGCCATTTTAATTTAGATATCCCACTTACATTAGAAGATATTGAAAGAGTAGAAGTTCTTAGAGGTCCTGGTTCGTCTTCTTTTGGCTCTGATGCATTTACAGGAGCAATAAACATAATAACAAAACAAAAAGGCAACTTAAATCGTGTAGGTTTTTCCTGTGGAAGATATAACACAATAAATGGATTTGTGACAATTTCTAGAGAATATAGAGATACTTTCCAGCGTTTTTCATTTGAAAAAACAAGATCAGATGGCTGGCTCAAAAAAGACTCTCAAAATTTGACTGATTTTGATATTACAAAACTTTCAGTTTCAATTGGTTATAAAAAATTAAAACTTAACTATGGATGGTTATCAAAAGATTTTGGTGCTTATGATTTCTATTCCCCGGGCAAGAATGCAGATTCCAGAGAATCAACGGACACAGAATTTGTAAAATTTTCACTTTCAGACAATTCTGCTGAATTTGATATTTTCCTAAGAAGGCATTTTGATAGATTCATTTACAAATATTCGTTAGACATCGGAAGAAATGACCACAAAACAAATGTTTATGGTCTAAATTTTAGAATTTATCCATTTTTCAAAGAGAGAAATTTTGTCTTTGGTATAGAAAACCTCATTGAAAAGATAGATAGCACAAAACTTGGCCAACATTCACAAAATAAATATAGTTTGTTTTCAGAATATAAAAGGCAGTTTACAAGAAAAATTGATTTCTCTTTTGGACTTAGATATGACTCTCATTCAAATAAAAAATTTGGAGAGGTGTTTTCCCCCTCGCTCGGCGCAGGTTACAGACCAATTAAAAATTTAAGAATAAGAAGCTCTGTGTCAAGTGGCTACCGAATTCCTTCTTTTACAGAATTGTATTATGAAGACCCTGCAAATGAAGGCAATTCTGAACTTAAACCGGAGAAAAATATATCTTATGAAATTGGGCTTGACTTGATAAATTTCAGGACAAAAGAAATAAAGACAACATTTTTTCATCGCAGTGAAGAAGACATACTTGACTGGGGCAGATATTCTCCAACTGAAAAATGGAAAGCAAGAAATATTAAAAAACTGAATTTTTCAGGCTTTGAAACATCACTCTTTTTGAAATTTCATTTTTTTGATATAAAAACAGGTTATTCTTATCAAAAAGCAGATAGCAATTTCATAGAAGAAAACTATGAATCAAAATATGTTTTGAGATATCCTGAACATCTTTGCTCAATGGAGTTGTTTTTGCCTTCTTATCTTCTTAAAAGAATTGATGCCACTTTCACTGGGATTTACAAAAAGCGAGTTTCTGAAGATTGTTATTTTTTGTTAAATTGCCTTTTGAAATATAAAGTTAATTCCTTCTGGGATGTCTATCTTAAAGGGACAAATCTTCTTGATAAGAAATATGAAGAAATTATTGGTGTGCCTCAGCCAGGAAGATGGCTTACAATTGAAACCACCTTTGAATTTTAGTACTCAATTCCTCTTCTGGCAGGGATTTTTTTATCATAATAGTGTTTGATTTTTTTCATCTCTGTCACAAGGTCAGCAATTGCTTTTAATTTTTTAGGAGCACATCTACCAGTTATAATTATCTCGGTTTTTTGTGATTTTTTAGATAATATTTCAAGTATTTCTTTAAGTTTTATAATGTTATAGTGTAGTGCAATGTTTAACTCGTCAAGTACCACGAGGTCAAATTTACCAGAACTAATAATTTTTTTTATGAATTTTAATGCTCTTTTACACTCTTCTTGAATTGCCTTTTTTTGTTTTTCTGTTTTTATAAAATGTGGTGCATCAGGGCTGAAGTTATAAGTTATTATATTTGGTATTTTTTTAAGGATTTTGTGTTCAGAACTGTATATTTTTTTGTTTTTGAAGAATTGAATAAAGCAGACATTAAACCCTGCACCTGCTGACCTTATTGCCTGACCAATTGATGCGGTTGTTTTACCTTTGCCATCACCTGTATATACTTGGATTAATCCTTTCATTGATAGGAAAGATTTTACTAAATCTCTCCATTTTTGTCAATTTTTTCTTCCTGATGGTGTTTTATAACTCTTCCTTCAACCATAAATATTACATCTTCACAAATATTTGTGGATAAATCAGCAATTCTCTCTAAGTTTCTTGAAATTCTCATTATGTGTATACTTCTTTCAATATTTGAGGTGTCTTCTTTCATTATATTGATAAGTTCTTCCCAGATTTGATTTCTCATTTTATCTACTTTACTATCTCTTAGACATACTTCTTTAGCAAGTTGACTATCTTCATTTATAAATGAATTAATGCTGTCTTTTAACATTTTTATTGTTTCTTCTGCCATTTTTTGTATATCAACTGATAATTTAATTTGAGGTCTTTCTATAAGGAACATTCCACTTTGAGAGATATTTACTGCTTCATCACCAATTCTTTCTAAGTCATTGTTCATTTTTAGTATCATAAGTACTGTTCTTAAATCTCTTGCTTTTGGTTCATATTGAGCTATAATATTTGTGCAAATTTCATCTATCTCTATCTCAAAGTTATTTGCTTTCAGTTCGTCTTTTTCAATTACTTCTGAAAGAATTTCTTTTTCTTTTTTTGATAGTCCTTTGATACTTTTTTCAATCATAGATTCAACTAAGTTGGCATAATTGATAAGTTCTTCTTTAATACTTATTATTTTTTCTTTTAGCATTGAATGGTCCTCCTTATATTTTTATCCAAATTTTCCTCTTATATAATCTTCAGTTATTTTATTCTTAGGAACAGTAAATATTTTTTCAGTATGTTCAAATTCTATTAGTTTTCCTAAATACAAAAAAGCTGTATAATCAGAAATTCTTGCTGCCTGCTGCATATTGTGGGTTACTATGACAATTGTGTAATTCTTTTTTAATTTTTCTATTAGTTCTTCAATTTTTTGTGTTGAAATAGGGTCTAAACTTGCACAAGGTTCATCAAATAGAATTACCTCGGGTTCAACAGCAAGGCATCTTGCGATACAGAGTCGCTGTTGTTGCCCTCCTGATAGAGAGAGTGCACTTTCATGAAGACGGTCTTTGACTTCATCCCAGAGTGCTGATTCTTTTAGAGATTTAACAATTCTTTCTTCAATAATATATTTATCTTTTATTCCATTTATTTTCAACCCATAACTTAAATTTTCATATATACTTTTTGGAAATGGATTTGGTTTTTGGAAAACCATTCCTACCAATCTTCTTATTTTTACAACATCTATATTTGGGTTATATATATCTTCTCCATCAAGATAAATCTTTCCTTCTAAGCGTGCGTTTGGAATAAGGTCGTTCATTCTGTTAAATAATCTTATAAGTGTAGATTTTCCACAGCCAGAAGGTCCTATTATTGATGTAACTCTGTTTTGATATATAAACATGCTAATATCTTTTAGAATATGATTGTCTCCATACCAGAAATTTATATTCTCAACATTGATTCTAACTAATTTTATTTTATCATACATTTTCATAACTCCTGTATTTTTGACGAATATAAATTGCTAAACCTGAAATAAGTAAAACAAGAAAAAGAAGAACTAAAGCACAACCGTAAGCAATAGCGGTTTGCTTTTCAGGATGAGTTCCTTCTGTCATAAGTGCATAAATATGATATGGCAATGCCATTACTTCAGAAAAAATAGAATCTGGATAATCCTTTTTATAAAAAGTAGCAGCGGTAAATATAATAGGTGCTGTTTCTCCAGCAGCTCTTCCAATACTTAATATTACTCCTGTTAGTATTCCTGGTAATGCAGTTGGAATTACTATTTTCTTTATTGTTTGAAATTGTGTTGCTCCAAGTGCAAGAGATGCTTCCCTTATTGATTGTGGCACTGCCATAAGAGCTTCTTGAGATGCAGATATTATTCCAGGTAGTATCAATATTCCAAGTGTCAAAACACCTGAAAGTATTGAAACACCAAAACCAAAATATTTAACAAAAATTGATAGTCCAAATAAACCAAATACAATTGATGGAACACCTGCAAGATTATTTATGCTAATTCTTATAATGTTGACTATAAAACTTCTTGGGCTGTATTCGCATAGATAGATTGCACAAGCCAGTCCTATAGGTAAAGAAACAAGAATTGCTCCAAAAGTTAAATAAAAAGTGCCAACAATTGCTGGGGCAATCCCTCCTTCAGTCATTGCTTTTCTTGGTGCTTGAGTTAAAAATTCCCACGATATAACTTTTGTTCCGTTAAGAGTTATGAATAATATAATAGTTATGAGAAAAAAGATAGCAATTATAATACACAAATAGAATATTGTAAAACCAATAAATTGAATAGTATTTTTTTTCATCTTCCAAGTCCTAATTTTAATCTATATTTTTTACTGATAAATTCTGAAATAATGTTTAACACAAGAGTTATCAAGAACAAAATTAGTCCTATAAAAAAGAGTGCATGGTAATGGTCGCTTCCAAAAACTGCTTCACCCATCTCACTAGCAATAGTAGATGTCATTGATCTTACCGGGTCTAAGAAAGATTTGGGTATAACGGCTGCTCCACCAGAAACCATTAACACTGTCATTGTTTCACCAACAATTCTACTTATACCAAGTATAATTGAGGTTGAAATACCTGAACCAGCAGCAGGTATTACAACTTTTGTAAGAGTTTGCCATCTATTAGCACCGAGTGCAAAAGATGCTTCTCTAAAACTTTTTGGAACATAATTTAGAGCGTCCTCTGCTAAACTGCAAACAATAGGTGTTGCCATTACTCCAAGAATAATACTTGCTGTAAGTGCACAAAGTCCTGTCGGAATGTTTAGTAATTTCTGTAGAAATGGAGCAACAACAACCATACCAAAGAAACCGAAAACAATTGAAGGTATTCCTCCAAGTATTTCAATGGTTGGTTTTAGAAATTTTTTTTGTTTTGGGCCAGCAAGTTCATGAATATAAAGAGCACTTCCTATACCGAGTGGAACACATACCATAATTGCTCCAATAGTTACCCATACTGAACCCATTATTAAAGGCAATATTCCAAATTCAGGTGGTTCATATGTGGGATACCATGCTTTTCCTGATATAACACTGAATATACTTACCTTTTTAAGAATTGGTAGTCCTTCTTTGAAAAGAGTAATTATTATGCAAGATAAAAAAATTAGAGAAGAAAATGCTAAAATTGTAAATACAAATTTATAGAATTTCTCTTTTAATTGTCTTATTTTCATTGTTTTAATATTTGAAAGGGGGACAGATTATTCCGTCCCCCTTTTTGAATTTTTATTTTATCCTTATAAAACCCTGTTCTTCTATTAAATCTTGACCTTCTGGACCCAAAATAAAATCCATAAACTCCTTAACAGGTCCTTGAGGTTTACCATTTGTGTACATAAAAAGTGGTCTTGCTAAAGGATATTTACCGGAGAGGACATTTTCTTTTGTGCAGTCTATACCGTCAATTTTTAGAGCTTTAACTTTGTCTGATATATAACCAAGTCCTACATAACCAATAGAACCAGGAGTTTTCTCTACAGTAGTAGCCACAGCTCTATTTGAGGTTGACATCAGTGCATCTGGTCTTACCTTTGCTTTGTCTAAGGCAAGTTCTCCAAATGCTTCAAATGTGCCACTTGCACTATCACGAGAGATAACTACAATTTTTAAATTTTTACCTCCTAATTGCGACCATTCAGAAATTTTTCCAGTATAGATTGCTTTTAGTTGTTTTTTCGTTAATTCATTTATTTCTATAGATGGATGGACTATTACAGCAATCCCATCCATTGCTACAACATGTGCTTTTGGGTCTTTACCTCTTCCTACTGCTTTTTGAATTTCTGAATCTTTCATTGCTCTTGATGCATTTGCAATATCACAAGTTCCCTCAATTAAAGAAGTAATTCCTATACCAGAACCACCACCTTTTACAGATATTTCTATCTTTGGATTATTTTCCATAAATTTTTCAGCACATGCTTGAGCAATTGGCAATACTGTGGTTGAGCCTTCACAGACAATTCTTTTTTTAGTTTTTGAAAAAGATACACTGACTAAGTTTGCCAGAATAATGAATAATATTAATTTTTTTAATGTTTTCATTTTTCCCTCCTCAAGATTAAAATTTATAAACTAAATCAACTTGTATGAGTTGTTTTGTTGTTCCTAACATATTGCCAATAATTTTGTCCATGTTGTAATAGTCAACTGATATTAAAGCATTTTTACTTAGTCCATATTGAAAAATTGCTTCAAATCCTTGACAATTAGTGCCTCCACTGTAAAAATCAGAGTCAGGAAATATATCAAGCCATGAGTCAGTTTCTAAGTATCTATACATATATATAAAAGACCACTGGGAACGGCCTTTTATTTTAGCATCACCAAATTTCACTCCTGCACAGTAACCAGTATTGTTTGTTGATGAATCAGTATTTAAAACATAATCTCCAAAAATTGAAATTGAATTTACAACAGGAATATCTGAGAGATTGGTTTCAATACTTGGACTAATAGTTGTATAATTGTTTTTTAGACCTGTAGTAGCACCAGTATTTGTTTTTGCTGAATGGTCTAATTTACTTCCTTTTACATTCCCAAATACATAATATGCAACTGCGGTTTTTATCTTTATGTTTGAAAGTGTCAGGTCCATTTTTGGTTGAAATGTATACATTACCGGGTCTTTTTCACTGGAACTTATTTCATCAATTATCATGAAAAGAGGTGTAAAAGATAAATTAATATTTGGATTTATACTGAATTTCATAGGAATTGCTATACCATCTGGATTTAAATCAGAGTCCCATAGTAGGTCAGTTGCATTCCATATAGGATTTTTGAATTTTCCACCAAGAAATTTTAGCCAGCCATTAGGTTCGTATTCCAGATAGGCATAGTCAACCATTAAAGGAGATTTACTTAAACTATCACCAAATGTAAAATTGGTTGACCTTGGTTCAGCGTCAGTTACACTAACACCACTTGCGGTAGAGGTTCCAGTTCCGGTTTTTGTGCTTACTGTAACTGTTGATGAAATTGAACCTGTTTTAATAGAAGCGGTAGCAAGACCAAAACCTGCTTTCATGCCTTCTGTTATTCTTGTATTTGCACCCAGTTTAAGTCTTAATCTTGCCCTATGTCTTTGAGTAGTATTTGTATTTAGTGATTGGTCATTTTGATATCTCAATCTAATATCGCCCTTAATTGATAAATTTTGAATCCATCCAGGAAGAGTATCTGCTTTTCCTTTTGCTATTTGTTTTTTTATCTCTTCTTTTGTTTCAGTTTTTATTTTTTGTGCTTCGCCATAACTTATTACTCCTTTTTCTGCAAGTGCATCAAGTAACATATCTATTTCTCCTGCAATAGAGAAATTTGTAATGAAAAATAGAATTAAGAATAAGATATTTTTTTTCATCATGTTATTTTTCCCTCCTCCTTCTTTGTTAAAAATTTTTTTAATGTTTGTTTTCTCCTGCAAACTTTTTCACCTCCTTTCTTGCAATAATTATACTTTTTTATTATTAATTGAATATAAACTTATTGTTAATTTTTGGTTAAGAAAAATTTATTACCCACTGTCCGCTTACTTTACACTGGACACCTTACACTATTTAACCGCTTCATCTTTCTCAATGCTTTTTGTTTTAACTGTCTTACTCTTTCTCTTGGCAAATTTAAAATTTCAGAAATCTCTTTTAAGTTTTTGCCTTCTTTGAATGCAAAGTGTATTATTTTATCTTCAACAGAAGTAGTGGCAGGTAATTTTATAGTATCTGTATCAGTTGTTTCTGGTAATATTGGAGAAATTTCTTCTAATAATTTATTTTTATAGAAATTTTCCTTTTTTTCTTTTTCTAATGCTTTTATAATTTTCTTTTTTATCCAGTAATAAGCATATGTAGAAAATTCTGTGCCTTTTTCATATTTAAATTTCTGTTTTGCCTCTAAAACACCCAATAGCCCTTCCTGCACAAGGTCATCAAAAGGCAGACCACTGTTAATGTAGTTGCTTGCAATTGATTTTACTAATGGGATATACTGATTGATTGAATTTTCCATTTTTATATATTTTACTTTTTGGATATTAAGTTAGTATAAGCAAAATGTTAATTTTTTGTTAAGAAAAATTAGGCAGGATTAATTGGTAAAAGAATTGTAAATTTTGTGCCTATATTAGGTGTGCTTTCTACATCTATTTTGCCGTTGTGTAAAAGCACTATATGTTTTACTATAGAAAGTCCCAGGCCGGTTCCACCTGTTTTTCTTGAATGTGATTTGTCTACTACATAGAATCTTTCAAATATTCTTGGTAAATGTTCTTTTGGGATGCCAATTCCTGTATCCTGAATTTCAATTTTTATATCTCTTTCAGTTTGGCTTATATTTATTTTAATTTCCCCTTTTTCTGTATATTTAATAGCATTATCAATTAAATTTATAAACATTTGTTCAATTTGAAAAGGGTCTGCTTTTATTAGAGGATTTTTTTCTTTTATATTTAAAACCAGTTTTAGATTTTTTTCTTTCAATTTTTGTTCAAATATTTTTATTATATCTTCTGTTATTTTTTTAAGGTCTACTTCTTCAATTTCAAGATTAATATTTTTTTCTTCTAATTTTGAAAGTGTAAGTAAATCCTGAACAATATTGATTAGTCTATCAGTATGTCTTTTTATGATTTCAATATAGTGTTTATGTCTGTTTTCAATTTCATCTTCTAATGTTTCTACAAACCCTTTTATTGCTGAAAGAGGAGTTCTTAATTCATGTGAAACATTTGTTATAAAGTCCTTTTTTATTTGTTCTAATTTTTTTATTTCGCTTATATCATACAATATTAAGACAGATTCTTCTCTACTCGGTATAAAAGTTATACTACAAATAAAGTTTTTATCATTCAGTTCTATTTCATTGACGGCATTTTTCTTTTTTTCTATAGCATCTTTTATAATTTGGTTTAGTTTTTGTTCTCTTAATACTTCCCAGTAATATTTGCTTTCTAAGTTATCTATGTTAAATAATTTTTTGAAACTGTCATTACTTATTATAATTTTTCCTTTTTTATTTAGAACTATTAGACCTTCTTGAATAGAAGCAATTATACTATTTAATTCTTCTTTCTTAATTGAAAGGTCCATAAATAATGTCTTTATTCTTTCTGTCATATGGTTAAAACCATCAGCAAGGTCTTTTAACTCATCTTTATTTTTCAAAATTACTTTTACATCAAAATTGCCAGAAGCAACTTTTTGATAAGCGTTTACCAATTCTTTTATTGGATTTGAAAGTTTCTTTGAAAAAATAAATATAACTATTGAAGACAAAATCATTATTGTAAAAGTAATATTTAAGATTTTTCTTCTTATGTTAGATAGTAAGTTATTTATATCTTCTACTAGCATACTCACTCTTAAAATTCCTAAAATAGTTTTATTTTTTTCAATTGGAATAGCCACATATAACATTTCTTTTTCTATGGTTTTGCTGAATCTTATAGATTTACCTATTTTTTCTCCTTCAAGTATTTGAATTACTTCTGGCCTGTTTATGTGGTTTTCCATTGTTGAGGGATTTTTTTCAGAGTCAGCAATAACTTTGCCATCAATAGTGATAACTGTTATTCTCTTATTAATTTCTTTACCAGTTTTTTTTACAATTATATCTAATTCAGTTGTTTTTTTTGTTTCTATGAGGGGAGTTATTTTTAGACTTAAACTAGTTCCTATATTTTCTAAGCTTTTAGTTAAAGTGGTTATATAGTGGTCTTTTATTGTATTAAAAGAAAAAATAAGAATTAAAAATGACAATGTTATTGTAATAAGAAAAAATCCAATAAACATTTTCAAAAATATTGATTTTCTCATGCTTCTATTTTATATCCAATTCCTCTTATGGATTTTATGAATTTAGCTGCTTTACCAAGTTTTTCTCTTAAATTTTTAATGTGTACATCTATGGTTCTATCTAAAACCGCTTTGTCAATTCCCCATAGATGGTCAAGAATTTGCTCTCTTGTAAAGACAACCCCTTTTCTTTGAGATAATAATTCAAGAATTTTGAATTCTGTAGTGGTAAGTTCAATTTTTTTGCCTTCAACAAATACTTCATATTTTTCCAAATCTAATACCAAAATGTCACCGATAACCCTTTTCTTGGTTTGTTCTGTATGTTCTTTTCTTCTTAATATTGCTTTTACTCTTGCAATTAACTCTTTTGGTGAGAACGGTTTTGTTACATAATCATCCGCTCCTAATTCTAATCCAAGAACTTTGTCTGTTTCTTCACTTTTTGCAGTTAGCATAATAATTGGTATAGATGAAAATTTTTCTTCTTTTTTTAGATATTTACATATCTCTAAACCGTCTGTATCAGGTAGCATCAAGTCAAGAATTATTAAATCAGGAAGTTGCTGATTTATTGATTTGAGAAAATTTTTAGGTTCCTGAAATTCTTTTACATTAAAACCTTCTTTTTTTAGGTGAAGAGAGACAAGTTCTAAAATATCTTGTTCGTCATCCAGAACAGCAATCAGTTTGTTCATTTTTTCTATTTTTCCTCTTTAAAAATCTTTTACCTTATTCTATTAAAATGAAAAAAAGTTGTCAATTTTATAGACCTTTTATGTTATTGTAAAGCTAAGATGTTTCATAAAGATAGAAAAGACCGGAACTCGTCTTTGCTACTATTTAGCAGACATAAAGCCTGTAACTACAAGTTTCTGCCTGACTTTCGTCAGGACTCCAAATATGATTAATTTTTCTTAATCTTTCTAATCTTAAAAATCTCCCTCAATCCCCCTTTTATAAAGGGGAAAAAAGGGCTTCCCTCTTTGAAAAAAAGGGGCCTTGGGAGATTTTTTAAAAAAGCAAGTTCGTAAATCAATATCTCTTATCCACTTATCCGTTTATTCCAACAAAAATATTTACTAGAATCTTTCTCTTCAACTACTATTTTTTTTTGGATGAGATTTTTTCAATAATTTTTTGGATTTCTTTTTTTTTTTTAGGGTCATTTGTAAATTTTAAGTATTGCTTGAAGTTTTCTATGGCTCTTGAATAATTTCCATTTTTTTGATAAGCAACTGCCAGATTATAGTATGCAAAATAGTATTGTGGTGCTTTTTTTATCATTTCTTCAAACATGTTAATTGCCTGTTGAATTTCCCCTCTGTGAAGCATCATCAGGCCAAGTTCATTCGCGGCAGGCAAATATCCACCAACTTGTAGTGCCTTTTTGAAATATTCTTCTGCCTGGTTTATATTTCCATCCAGTTTGTAAGACAGCCCTGTGTTATATAAAAGCATTCCATCATTTTCTTTAAAACTCAATGCTTTTTTGAAATATTTTATTGCTGATTTGTAATCTTTTTTTTCATAATATATAGTTCCAATATTATTCCATGCCTCTGAAATGTCATGTTTTATAAAAGTTGCTATTTTGAATAACTCTTCTGCCTTCTTTTTTTGTCCTGTTTTATTATATTCTAATCCAAGGTTATTATACCCTGCTGAGTAATAATAAAAAATTCTCTGCGTAAAGAAATCTTTGTATAGTTGAGAATTATATTTTCCACGGTATATATAATTTTTTAGAAAAAAATCAGATGTCTCAATTTCTTTTGTTTTTACTTTGTATAATACTCCTTCAGGGATTACTGAATATCCTTCAGGAACTTTTGTTGCTACATCAAGATAAATATCTCTTTTCCCAAGATTATATTTAAAGATTGTCTTTATAAGTTCAAAAGCAGATGGTATTTCTCTTTCAGGCAGAATTTCAGGATAATGTTTTCTTAAATATTCATATCCCCACCGAGTTCTAAAATATAGAACAGGTTTTATATCTTGTCGCTTTTTTTCACAGGTTCTCAAATACCCAATAATAAAAGCAGTTGAATCATCAGGGTCAAATAAAATTGAGTCATTAGACATTGTAAACATAATATTTTTTCCATAGTCATAAGCAAAAAAATGTTTTCTTCTGTTGTGTTCAGAGAAGTTTTGAA
>FWPU01005329.1_pt1 | contig 28188 bp, 39 predicted proteins | sample 2228361 | NCBI WGS metagenome assembly FWPU01 (sample SAMEA103939777, study PRJEB20133) | metagenome
CGTCCCCAGCAGCAGGTCCGCCGCGCGCTGCATCATCTCGTTGTTAAGCGCCTGGCTCACCGGCACGTGCCACGCATAGCGATCCAGCAGGGGGTGGCGGGCCGGAGCCACATAGAGCGTGTACTCGTACACACGGCTGCGCGCATCATAGCGCGGGTGAAAGTCTGGCGGCGCTTCGCTCAGGGAGTGAACCGCTACATCGTCGGGCAGGTTGGCGTTGAGCGCCCGCCACAAGTCGGCGGGGGTGTGTCGCCACATCACGTCGAAGGCGATGACCTGCCCTGTCGCGTGTACTCCCGCATCCGTGCGCCCCGCTGCTTTCAGCGTCACCCGCTGCCCCGTCACCCGTTCGATAGCCGCTTCCAGCACGGCCTGAACGGTGAGGGTCTCCCCTGCCTGGCGCTGAAACCCCTGAAAACGGGTTCCGTCGTAAGCCACCACTGCGCGGTAGCGTGTGACCGCCGGCAGGGGATCGGCGCGGATCATCGTGCCCGTCAGGACTCCTCGCGATCCACCAGTTCCAGCAACACCATCGGCGCGGCATCGCCCTTGCGCGGCCCCAGCTTATAGACGCGCGTATATCCACCGGGGCGCTCCGCATAACGGGGAGCCAGTTCGTTGAACATCTTGGCGACGTTGTCTTTGTCGCGCAGACGGGCGAACACCAGGCGACGGGCCGCCACTCCACGGATGCGGTCTTCGGTGGCCAGGGCGCGCTTGGCGATGGTGATCAGCTTTTCGGCCTCACTGCGGATGGCGTCCGCTTTGGCCTCGGTTGTCCGAATACGCTCATGACGGAACAGGGCATTCAGCAGATTGCGACGCAATGCCTTGCGATGCCCTTCGTGCCGACTGAGCTTCTTGCCTGCTACTTTGTGTCTCATTTCGGCCAGAATCCTCGTCCGTAGTTAGCTGCCGTTGAAGATGTCGTGCTCCTGCGGCAGGAACCCTTTTTCCTTGAGGCGCGAGATCAGCTCGTCCAGCGACTTCTCGCCGAAATTGCGGATGGCGAGCATGGCGTCGGGGCCGCGATCGAGCATTTCCAACACCTCGCCCACGTTGGTGATGCCGGTGCGCTTGAGCGAGTTGAAGACGCGCACGCTCAGGTCAAGCGCCTCGATGGGCGTCTCGTAGATTTCCGGCGGCAGGGCGTTGGGGTCGGTCACCACTTCTTCTTCGGCCTGCGGCAGCAGCGATTCCTCGCTGACGCCGGCAATAATGATCAGGTGCTTCATCAGAATTTCCGCCGCCTGGCTCATCGCCTCTTCGGGGCGGATGGTGCCGTCGGTCCAGATCTCCAGGATGAGCTTGTCGTAGTTGGTCTTCTGACCGACACGCGCCCGCTCCACATCGTAATTGACACGGCGGATCGGGCTGAAGGTGGCGTCCACCGGCAACTCCCCAATGGGCAGCCGCCCGCGCTCCTCCGAAGGCGAAAAGCCTCGCCCCGATTGCACCGTGAATTCCACCTCGAACTGCGCGTCTGGCGCGTCCACGGTGAACAGGTACAGGTCGGGGTTGACGATCTCCACTTCCGGCGGGCAGATGATGTCCGCTGCGGTGATGGTACCCTCGCCGCGCACTTCCAGGCGCAGCCGCGCCGATTCCGTGTCGAATAGCTTGAGGCGCAACTGCTTGACCTGGAGGATGAACTGAGTCATATCTTCGCGGACATAGGGAATCGCCGAGAACTCGTGGTGAACGCCCGAAACCCGGATCGAGGTCACAGCAGCGCCAGGCAGAGACGAGAGCAGCACGCGCCGCAGGGCATTACCAATGGTAATGCCATAGCCCTGCTCCAGCGGGCTGATGATAAAGCGCCCGTACTTTTGTGACGTAGCGTCCCCTTCGATCTTGGGCAGCACCATGTTGTTCGTAATCACGTCCCCTCCTCTAGATGGGACTGATGCTCGTCGTGGACTTCAGTCTACCGCTTTAGCGCGAGTAGTATTCCACAATGAGCTGTTCGTTCAGCGGGAGATCGATATCGCGGCGTTCTGGCATCCGCAGCACGGTGCCCTGCATGGCCGCCGGGTCTACCTGCAGCCATTCGGGAGCGGCGGGGCGGTCTTCCATGTAGGCTCTCAGTTCCTTGAAGTAAGCCCGCTTGCGGCTGCCTTCGCGCACCGAAATGACATCGCCAGGGACAACCAGATAGGACGGAATGTTGGTGCGACGACCGTTGACCAGGAAGTGCCCATGCTGCACCAGCAGGCGGGCGTGATTGCGCGAATCCGCCCAGCCCAGGCGATAGATCACGTTGTCCAGCCGGCTTTCGAGAATGGCCAGCAGGTTAGAGCCGGTCAGGCCAGGACGACGCAGGGCTTCGCGGAAATAGCGGCGGAACTGACGCTCCAACACGCCGTACACACGGCGCGCTTTCTGCTTTTCGCGCAACTGCAGGGAGTAGTCCGAGCCGCGCCCACGGCGAAACTGCGCATCCTTGCCGTGCTGGCCAGGGGGATAGCTACGGCGCTCGAAAGAGCACTTGGGCGACATGCACCGCGCGCCCTTGAGGAACAGTTTTTCCCCTTCGCGGCGGCAGAACTTGCAGACAGGTCCGGTATAACGTGCCATTGGTCTTTGGCTTCCTCCACACCAGGACAAGTGTGTTTACACCACTCGTCGAAACACAACCGTACAGACTTACCCTCCATCCGCGACGCGCACGCAGCACAACCGCGCCGCGCGCCCGGATAGACAGTGACGACCTAGACGCGCCGCTTCTTAGGCGGGCGCACGCCGTTATGAGGGACGGGCGTCACATCGGTGATCGAACGCACCTTCAGGCCGCTGGCCTGGATGGCGCGGATCGCCGCCTCGCGACCGGGGCCAGGCCCCTTGACGAAGACATCCACTTCCTGCATCCCGTGCTCTTTGGCATTCTCGGCGGCCTGCTGAGCGACCATACGCGCGGCGTACGGCGTGCTCTTGCGGCTGCCCTTGAAGCCGGCGGTACCGGCGCTGGCCCAGGCGATGACGTTGCCCTGCTGATCGCTCATCGAGACGATGGTGTTGTTGAACGTCGCCTGGATGTGCGCCTGGCCGTACGGGATATTCTTCTTGATCTTGCGCGGCCCACGACGTGGCCCTTTGCTGGTGCTACGAGTGCGTCCCATAGTCTCCCAATTTCTCCTCGACACCACCTGTGCGAACGAACTGCACGCCTCGCCCCGGCAGACTCCTCCGGCGACCGGCGCACAACAGTGCGCACAGATCGCAGGCGGGGCCACACAGCGCCGAGGCCGTGCACGCCAGGGTGCTGTTACTTCTTCTTGGCTCCACGACGACGACCACGCCCGGCCACGGTCTTGCGCGGGCCACGCCGCGTGCGGGCGTTGGTACGGGTGCGCTGGCCACGCACCGGCAGGTTGCGGCGGTGACGCAGGCCACGATAGCTGCCGATCTCGATCAGGCGCTTGATGTTGAGCTGAACTTCGCGCCGCAGATCACCTTCTACGCGGAACTGACCGACACTGTCGCGCAGCTTCTGCACCTCGTCTTCCGACAGATCCTTGACGCGGACATCGGGGTTGATGCCGGTCTGCGCCAGAATCTGCTTGCTGCGCGACGGGCCAATGCCGTAGATGTAGGTGAGCGCGACTTCGACGCGCTTGTTGCGCGGGAGGTCTACACCCTCGATACGTGCCATATAGCCGTCATCTCCTCATTCCTTGGCGGTCGGCACCCGCCAGACGGAACCTCAATTTTAGCGAAAAGCGCCCCCCTTGAACAGGGTTAACTTGCAGCGTGCCCCACTAGAGCAGGGTCAGGATCAGCGGCGGGCCTTGTGGTGTCACCGCCACAGTGTGCTCAAAGTGCGCCGACAACGAGCCGTCTTGCGTCACCACCGTCCAGTGATCTTCCAGGGTGCGCACAGCAGGGCCACCTGCGTTGACCATCGGCTCGATGGCGAACGTGTAACCCGGCAGCAAGGTGACGCTGCGGAAGATCAGGTTACGCCGGCGCGAGTTGGGCCACCAGTTGGGCACGTGCAGGTCTTCGTGCATGGCCCGCCCCACACCGTGCCCGGCGTACTCGCGCACCACGCTATAGCCGTGCCGCTCGACAAAGCGCTGAATGGCCAGGGCGATGTCGCACGTGGTGTTGCCCGCCACGGCTGCCGCGCTGCCTTCGTAGAGTGCCTCCTCGGTCACTTCCAGCAAGCGTTGCGCCTCTGGCGAGATACGCCCCACGCCCACTGTGATGGCCGAGTCGGCCACGAACCCCTTGTAAACAGTGCCGCAGTCCAGGCTGATGATGTCGCCTTCCTGCACGATGCGATCGGCGCGCGGGATGCCATGCACCAGTTCGTTGTTGATAGACGCCGTGATCGTCGCCGGGAAGGGGTGCGGGCTGCCCGGCGGATAGCCCAGGAAGGCGGGCCGCGCCCCGTGCTTGCGCAACACCTCAGCGGCGATGGCATCCAGTTCTAACGTGCTGATGCCAGGCCGGACAGCCTCGCGCATGGCCTGCAACGCCAGGGCATTGATGCGCCCGGCCTCGCGCATAATGGCCACTTCTTCCGGCGTTTTCGGCGTCACAGGCATAGAGCATCTCTTGGCGGGGGGAAGCGCGCCGTTTCCCCCCGCTTGGTCCTCAGTCCAATCCTAGCGCAGGAACCCGTCGTAGTTGCGCATGGTGAGCTGCGCTTCGAGCTGCCGCATGGTGTCAATCACCACGCCGACGACGATGATCAACCCCGCGCTGCTGATGACCAGGGCCGGGTTGCGCGAACTGGCCGCAACCGCCGGGTCGAGCACCAGCCGCTGCACCAACTGCATCAGGCCCGGCAGAATGGCCACCGCGCCCAGGAACACCGCACCTACCAGGGTGATGCGGTTGACGATGCGGTTGATATAGTCTTGCGTGCGCCGTCCGGGCCGGATGCCGGGGATGAAACCGCCGTTCTTCTGCAGGTTGTCGGCCAGGTTCTGGTTCTGGATCATCACGCTGGTATAGAAGAAGGTGAAGCCCACCACCAGCCAGAAGTAGATGAACCAGTACAGGAAGCCTTGCTGGTTGCCGAACATATCCTGGATGCGCGTGGCCACGTCGCCGCTGAAAAAGCCCGCCACGATGGCCGGGAAGGTGACGATGGACTGCGCGAAGATCAGCGGGATCATGCCCGCGGTGTTGACCTTCAGCGGGATGTGCGTCGCGCCGCCGCCATACATACGCCGACCGCGCACGCGCTTGCCATACTGCACCGGGATGCGCCGCGTCCCTTCCTGAATGACCACGATCACCACCACCGTCACCAGGGTGAGCACGACGAAGGCGATCAGGTTGAAGACCGCCGCCTCGCCCTGCAGCAACTGGTAGAGATTGGCCGGTACACGCGCCACAATGCCCGCGAAGATGATGATCGAGATGCCATTGCCGATCCCCTGTTCGGTGATCAGTTCACCGAGCCAGATGGCGAACATCGTCCCCGCGGTCATGGTGACGATGACCGAGATGGTGGTCAGCAGGTTGCTGCCCGCCCCAAAGCCGAACCCTTCGATCAGGTCTACATTGAGGCCGGACGCATTGATCTGGCTCTGGAAGATGTTGATCTGGCCGATGGACTGCAGAGCAGCCATGGGGATGGCCAGGTAGTAAGTGTACTGGTTGATCTTCTCCTGGCCACCCGGCTCTTTGGCGATGGCTTCCAGGCGGGGGATGATGGGCACCAACAGTTGCAGGATGATCGAGGCGGTGATGTAAGGATACACGCCGTTGGCGATCACGCTGAAGTTGGAGACCGCACCCCCCGACAGGAGGTTGAGCACGCTCAAAAAGCCCGACTCATTCTCTCTAAAGAGTTGATCCAAAGCCCCGCGCTGCACCCCCGGCACCGTGACATGCGCGGCGAACTGGTAGATGACCAGGATGAAGAGCGTGTAGAGCATCTTCCGCCGCAGGTCTGGCAGCCGGAAGGCATTCCGTAGCGCCTCGATCATGGTGTCAATCCTTATCCGCTCGTTGATCGTTGCACAAGGCCGGGCGGTCTGGCACAGGCCGGGCCGCCCAGCCGGTCGAACGCACTATTCCGCTTGTTGCGCGCGCAGCTTGGCGACCTGCTCTTTGGGCAGCTTCTTGACCGTGGCACGCGCACCCTTCAGCAGCAAGGGCAACGTGTGCACCGCGCCACCGGCTGCCTCGATCTTCTGCTGAGCGCTCTTGGAGAAGCGATGCGCCTTGACGGTGAGGCGGATGCCCAGGTCGCCTTCTCCCAGCACCACCACCGGTTCTTCCGCCTTCTTGATCAGCCCTTTGGCGGCCAGCGTTTCCGGCGTCACGGTGTCGCCGTCGCTGAAGCGCTGGGCCAGGTCGGCCACATTGACTTCCTGATATTCCACGCGGAAGATGTTGGTGAAGCCGCGCTTGAAGGGCAGGCGGCGCACCAGCGGGAGCTGACCACCTTCGAAGTATGCGCCTTTGTTGGGGCCGCTGCGCGCGCCCTGGCCCTTGGTACCGCGCCCGGCGGTCTTGCCCTGCCCGGCGCTGATACCACGGCCTACGCGCTTGCGTCGGCGGGTAGCCCCTTCGTCTGGACGGAGGTCGTGTAGCTTCATTGTTCGATCTCCTCGACCTTAACCAGGTGAATGATCTTGGCGATCATCCCCCGGATGGGCGGCGTGTCGTCGTGTATGACGGACGAATTGAGACGGCGCAGCCCCAGCGAACGCACCGTTTCTTTCTGGCGCTTGCTATAGCCGATAGGGCTGCGCACCAGTGTGACACGCAGTTTCTTCTCAGCCATTAGAAGCCCTCCTGCGCAGCCAGAAAGGCTTGACGTGCGCCGGGTCCTTCCCGCGCATGCGGGCCACCTCTTCGAAGTCCTTGAGCTGAGTGAGCGCGTCGAAGGTGGCGTGAGCCACATTCAGGATGTTGGCGCTGCCCTGACTCTTGCTGAGGATGTCGCGCACACCGGCGGCTTCCAGCACGGCGCGCACCCCACCACCGGCGATCACGCCGGTGCCGGGCGACGCGGGCTTGAGGAACACCTTGGCTCCGCCGCAACGACCTACCACCTCGTGCGGGATGGTGGTGCCCGTCACGGCCACGCGGCGCATGTTGCGCCGGGCACGTTCGGTCGCCTTGCGGATCGAATCGGGCACGCCGCGCGCCTTGCCGACGCCGATGCCCACCTGACCTTTGTTGTCGCCGACGACGACCACCGAGCGGAAGGCAAACCGACGACCGCCCTTCACCACCTTGGCGACACGGCTGATCTCAATGACCCGCTCGTCGAGTTCTTCGCGCTCTTCGTCGCGTCTTGGTTCTCGTCTTCCCATGGTTGTCTCCCAAAGTCAGCCCGTTGTACCAGGCAGAGCGCAACGCGCCCGCCTTCTGGCTAGAACTCTAACCCAGCTTCACGGGCGGCTTCCGCCAGGGCCTTGACGCGCCCATGATAGCGGTAGCCGCCGCGGTCGAAGACGACGCGCTTGACGCCCACAGCCTGGGCGCGCCGGGCCACCAGCGCCCCCACCATCTTGGCGGCCTCGGTCTTCGACTTGCCTTCCACCTGGCCGCGCAACTCGCGATCAATGGTCGAGGCAGAAGCCAGCGTATGGCCGGCCACGTCGTCAATGACCTGAGCGTAGATATGGCCCAGGCTGCGGAACACGTTCAGGCGCGGACGCTCCGGCGTTCCGGCGATCTTGGCGCGCACGCGGCGATGGCGGCGTTGGCGTGCAACTTGCGATTTCTCACTCATAGCTGTCTCTCTCTACGCCCTACAGCCTAGCCAGCTTTACCTGTCTTGCCGGCCTTCCGACGGATTTTCTCATCTTCGTAGCGCACACCCTTGCCCTTGTAGGGTTCCGGCGGGCGCAGTTTGCGAATGTCGGCGGCCAGTTGACCCACCACCTGCTTGTCAATGCCGCGGATACGCACGATGCGCCCGCGCTCTTCCACCTCGAACTGTACGTTCGGCGGCGGCTCGACAGGGATGGAGTGCGAATAGCCCAGATGCATCACCAGCTTGTTGCCGTCCATCTCGGCGCGGTAACCGACGCCCTCGACGACCAGCACCCGCTCAAACCCTTTGCTGACACCGGTGACCATATTGGCCAGCAGGGCGCGCGTCAGGCCGTGCAGGGCGCGGTGCTGACGCTGATCGGTGGGGCGCTCAACCACAAGCTGGCCCGCTTCTTGCTTGATGATCATCGCGGGCGAAAACCGCTGACGCAGTTCTCCCTTCGGTCCCTTGACGGTCACTTCGCTCCCGTCAATCGTCACCTGAACCTTGTCCGGGATCGGAATAGGCTTCTTCCCAATACGTGACACGGTTCCTCATCCTTCCTTAGTCATCTGACGATACGGTGCGCCAGGAGCGTTGGCCGGGGCTGGGCTGCCGCGTAGACCTTCCGGGCGATGAGGGGACGGCTGTCCGCGCCCTCGCCCAGAGCCTCTACTGGCTGCCGCGCGCCCGCCAGGCGTGTCTTCGGCGCTCTGGCGTCTTTACCAGACGTAGCAGAGCACCTCGCCGCCAACGCCCAGGCGATGCGCCTGCTGGCCGGTCATGATCCCCTTGGGCGTGGTGAGAATGGCGATGCCCATCCCACTGAGCACCCACGGAATCTCGTCCTTGCCCACATAGACCCGGCGACCAGGCTTGCTCACACGCTTGAGGTTGGTGATCACAGGACGACGCTCGCGGCGCTGCCCCCAGTATTTGAGCTTGATCACCATCACAGGAGCGGGCTTGCCTTCCTCAAGCGTCACATCCTCGATGAAGCCCTCATCCTTGAGGATCTGCGCAATCGCCATCTTCATTTTGGAGTGCGGGATCGCCACCGTGGCGTGCCCGGCCATGACGGCATTGCGGATCCGCGTCAACATATCAGCAATAGGATCGCTCAGCATCGTTCGCTCCGCTCACTCACCAGCTCGACTTGACCACACCGGGGATTTTGCCTTCCAGCGCCAGTTGCCGGAGGTGAATGCGGCACAGCCCAAAACGCCGGTAGTAGCCGCGCGGGCGTCCGCACACTTTACCCGAATGGGGGTCTACATACTGGCAACGATTGCGCACGCGCACCCTGTACTTGCGCCGTGTTTCACGTGCCACCAACGATTTTCTGGCCATTCAGACCTTCCTTCTCTCACTGCCTGGTTGCCGTCGGCTGCGCTCACTGCGCGCGGAACGGCATACCCAACAATGCCAGCAAACGACGCCCTTCTTCGTCGGTGCGGGCGGTGGTCACGATGGTGATCTCCATGCCGCGCACCTTGTCAATCTTGTCGTAGGCGATCTCCGGGAAGAGCAACTGCTCGCGCAGGCCCAGGGTATAGTTGCCGCGCCCGTCGAACGCATCGGGGCTGACCCCGCTGAAGTCGCGCGTGCGGGGCAGGGCCACATTGATCAGGCGGTCGAGCAGCGACCACATGCGCTCGCCGCGCACGTCCACCTTCACCCCGATCGCGCGCCCTTCACGGAGCTTGAAGGCCGCGATGCTCTTGCGCGCGCGGGTGATGACCGGCTGCTGACCAGTGATGATGCGCAGGTCTTCGACCGCGCCATCCAGGGCTTTGGGGTTGTCCAGCGCCTCGCCCACGCCGACGTTGACCACCAGCTTGGTGATGCGCGGCACCTGCATGACGCTGGAGTAGCCGAATTCTTCCATCAGGGCCGGAACCACTTCCTTGCGATAGCGTTCCAGCAGACGACTCTTGGCCATAGGACTCCTACCTCACTTGCGAAGACGGCTAGTCAATGTCCGCGCCGCACTTGCGGCACACGCGCACTTTCATGCCGTCTTCTGTCACCCGGTAGCCGACGCGCGTCCGCTCGTTGCACTGCGTGCAGACGAGCATGACATTGGAAAGGTGAATGGGCGCTTCGAACTCGATGATGCCCGGCTGCACCTGGCCTCGCCCGGCCCGCACCGGTCGCTGATGCTTCTTGACGACGTTGACGCGCTCGACCACCACCCGGTTTTCCTTGGGGATGACGCGCAGCACCTGGCCGCGGACCCCTTTATCTTTGCCGGCGATCACCTCAACGGTGTCGCCCTTTTTGATCCGTTGCATACCTGCCCAACTCCCAATCTCGTGCCAGCCCAGGGGCGGCTAGAGGGTTTCCGGTGCCAGCGAGACGATCTTCATGAACCCTTTTTCGCGCAGTTCGCGCGCCACCGGGCCAAAGATGCGCGTGCCGCGCGGGTCTTTGGTATCGCCCTGCAGGATGACCGCCGCGTTGTCGTCGAACTTGATGTACGACCCGTCATTGCGGCGATATTCCTTGGCAGTGCGCACGATGACCGCCCGCACGATCTCGCTCTTTTTCACCGTCCCCTGCGGCGAGGCGGACTTGACCGTGCCGATGACAATGTCTCCCACCGTACCGGTCTTGCGCTTGGAGCCACCCACAATGTGGATGACCAGGATTTCGCGCGCGCCGGTGTTGTCGGCAATTTTCAGCCGCGATTCTTGCTGGATCATCTTGTCGTTGCCTCACTCAACGTCACGAACGGCCACCGTTTCCTGCTCCGGCAGTTGCAGCACTGCTTCCAGCGCCCAGCGCTTGGTCTTGCTGATGGGGCGGCTTTCGACAATGCGCACCACCGCGCCCACCGGAGTGGCATTGGACTCGTCGTGCACCACATACTTCTTGCGCGTCCGCACGACCTTCTTGTACAGCGGGTGAGGGTGCGTCCGCTCGACCTCGACCACGATCGTCTTGTTCATGGTCCCGCTGCGGATCACACGCCCCACCAGGCGTTTGCGATTATTAGGCATCGGCATCCTCCTGAACGAGCTTGGCCGCCAGCCGGCGCTCGTGCTGAATGGTGAGCAGGCGCGCGATCTCGCGTTTGAGTTGGCGAATGCGCGTGTAGTCTTCGAGCTGGCCCATCTTCCACTGAATGCGCAGGTTGAACATTTCCTGCTTGGCCTCTTGGATGGCCTGCGCGATTTCCGCGTCGGTCATCTGACGAATTTCGTCGGCTCTACGCATCGCGCACTACCTCCTCCCCGCTGATGGGGTCCGTTCGCTTGACGATCTTCGTGGCGATGGGCAGTTTGAAGGCTGCCAGCCGCAGAGCTTCGTTGGCCGTTTCCTGGTCAATGCCAGCCATCTCGAACATGATGCGCCCAGGCCGTACGACAGCCACCCAGTGATCCACCGACCCCTTGCCTTTACCCATACGGCTTTCCGCCGGGCGCTTGGTGACAGGCTTGTCGGGGAAGATGCGAATGTACACGCGCCCACGACGCCGGATGTGGCGCATGATGGCACGGCGTGCAGCTTCGATCTGGCGGCTGGTGATCCAGGCCGGTTCCAGCGCCTGCAACCCGTAATCGCCAAACTGGACGGTGTTGCCCCGCGCGGCGGTGCCTTTCATCCGCCCACGAAACTGCTTGCGGTGTTTTACCCGCTTCGGCATTAACATGGTCGTCCACTCCTCACAGGTCAGAACCCGGCGCACCCCAGCCTGCTGGCTCGCGGCGCGCCTTCCACGTCGCCTGGCGACGCGGCGTTCTGCTTATTGGCTCACATAGACATCCGTTGGCTCTTCCTGGCGCTTGGGTTGCTCGCCCAGGGATTCGCCCTTGTAAATCCACACCTTGACCCCGATACGCCCATAGGTGGTCAGAGCCTCGGCAGTGGCGTAGTCAATGTTCGAACGCAGGGTCGCGCGCGGCACGCGGCCTTCCATTTGCCATTCGCGGCGCGCCATTTCGGCACCGGCCAGGCGACCGCTGACCTGAATCTTGATGCCCTTGGCTCCCTGGCGCATGGCCTGGCCAACGGCGCGCTTCATGGCGCGGCTGTGACCAATGCGCCGTTCGAGCTGACTGGCGATGTTCAGCGCCACCAGGCGAGCGTCCAGGTCGGGCTTCTCGATCTCCTCGACCTCGACCTTCACCTTCTTGCCGGTGAGTTCTTCCAGGCCCTGGCGCAGCTTCTTGACGCTTTCGCCCTTGCGCCCGATGACAATGCCGGGCTTGGCGGTGAACAGCGTCACCTGCACCTGGTTGGGATAGCGCTCGATCTCCACGTTCGACACGCCAGCGCGTTCCATTTCCTTTTCGACGTACTGGCGAATGCGGAAGTCTTCCTGCAGCAACTGACGATAGCGATCGCCTTCGGCATACCAGCGCGCCGACCAGTCGCGGTTGATCTTGAGCCGGAATCCGATCGGGTGTACTTTGCGTCCCATGCCTTTAGACTCCCTCCTCCTGGCGCTCAGTCAACACGACTTCCAGATGGGACATGCGCTTGAGGCGCGGCTTATAGCGTCCACGCGCGCCGGCCTTCATCCGCTTCAGGCGTGGGCCTTCGTTGGCCACCAGGTACGACACATACAGATCGCGCCGGTTGAGTTCGAAGTTGGTTTCGGCATTGGCAATGGCCGATTCGATCAGCTTCGACAGATAGCGCGCGCCCTTTTGCGGCATAAAGCGCAGCACCGTCAATGCCTGATCCGCATCCATGCCGCGCACCTGGTCGCAGACCAGACGCAGTTTGCGCGGCGAGATGGGCAGGTAGCGGGCAGTTGCACGAACATCCATAGCGTTTTTCTCCCCGTCTTGACCTACTTCTTCTTCTTTTCGGCCAAGTGACCCCGGAAGGTCCGCGTCGGGGCAAACTCGCCTAGCTTGTGCCCCACCATGTTCTCGGTGATGTAGATCGGCACATGGCGACGCCCGTCGTGGACCGCAATGGTGAAGCCCACCATCTGCGGGAAGATGGTCGAGGCTCGACTCCAGGTGCGGATCACCTTCTTTTCGCCGCGCTCCCGCATCTGTTCGATCTTACGCAGCAGCTTCGGGTCAATATATGGCCCTTTTTTCAGCGAACGCGACATCCTTGCCTCCGCTCCTACTTCCGACGTGACCCACGACGCCGGACGATAAACTTGTCGGTGCGTTTGTTGCGCCGGGTTTTGACGCCCATGGCCGGTTTGCCCCAGGGCGTCTTCGGCCCCGGCATACCGATGGGCGACCGCCCTTCACCACCACCATGCGGGTGACTGTTGGGGTCCATGGCGCTACCGCGTACAGTGGGCCGCCAGCCCAGCCAACGCTTGCGGCCAGCTTTGCCCAGCTTGATGTTGCCGTGCTCGGCGTTGCCCACCTGGCCGATCGTGGCCAGGCAGTCCTCGTGTATCAGACGTACCTCACCACTGGGCAGGCGAAGCTGGGCGTAGGTGCCTTCTTTGGCCAGCAACTGCGCCGAAACGCCTGCCGCGCGTGCCAACTGCCCGCCACGCCCTGGCAACAGCTCGACGTTGTGCACCAGCGAACCGACCGGAATCTGGCGGATGGGCAGAGCGTTCCCCACGCGCACCTCGGCCTGCGCCCCGCTGACCACCGTATCGCCCACGCGCAACCCCAGCGGGGCGATGATGTAGCGGCGCTCGCCGTCAGCATAGAGCAAGCGGGCGATACGCGCCGAACGGTTCGGGTCGTACTCGATCGCTTCGACACGGGCCGGGATGTCGAACTTGTCGCGCCGGAAGTCAATCAGACGATAACGACGCTTGTGCCCGCCGCCGCGATGACGCACCGTGACACGTCCCAGGTTGTTGCGCCCACCGCGCTTGCGCAGTGCGCGTACCAGGCTGCGCAGCGGCTTGCTGTGAGTGATCTCTTCGAACGTGCTGCCCGTCATGCTCCGGCGACCGGGTGATGTGGGCTTGTACTTCTTGATCGGCATCGGTTTACCTCATTCACTCTGTGGACAGCGCTCATTAGCCCCGTGAGGTGCGGATATCTGAGCGCCGCCATGTCCTCGACGATTACATCTTGAACAGGCCAATAGACTGGTTGGCAGGCACCGTCACAATGGCCTTCTTCCAGGCCTGTTTGCGCGTGTACATCTTGCGCAGCCGCTGCCCACGCTTGGGGGGCACAACCATCGTGCGCACCTTGATCACATCCACATCAAACAGGCGCATCACCGCCTCGGCGATCTGAATTTTGTTGGCGCGCATATCTACCTCGAAGACGTACTGGTTTATCTCTTCGGACATCCGGTGCGTCTTCTCGGTGATGACAGGGCGCTTGATGATGTCGTACAGGTGCAGTTGCTTGCTCACTGTCCTACTCCTCCTGGCCCTTGGCTGCCGTGCCCAAGAAGCCCCGGATCACCTCCAGCGCGTCCATGGGGATGATCACCTTGTCGTGCGAGAGCAGGTCGCGTATATTGAGGTACATGGCCCGCAGGTAGCGAGCGTTGGGCAGGTTGCGCACGCTGCGCTCGACGACTTCGTTGCGGTCGGCCAGCAGCAACAGGGCGCTCTGCTCGCCCACCAGCCGGTTCAGCGCCTCGCTCATGGCTTTGGTCTTGGGCGAGTCCAGCGCCAGCGAATCCACGACCACGATCTGATCGTCAGCGGCCAGCGCCGAAAGCGCGCAGCGCAACGCCTGGCGGCGCATCTTGCGCGGCATGTGCTTGGTGTAGTCGCGGGGCTGTGGCCCGTGCGCCACACCACCGCCCACGAAAATGGGGGCCGTGCGCGAACCATGACGGGCGCGACCAGTGCCCTTCTGGCGGTACCACTTGGCTTTGGTACGGTTCACCTCTCCGCGCGTCTTGGTCTTGTGCGTCCCCAGCCGGGCATTGGCCATCTGGCGTACATACGCCTGGTGCATCAGGCCCGTGTTGACCTCAACCTCGAAAATATCGGGGGGCAACTCGATGGTGCCCACCTGGTCACCGGCCATGTTACGAACTGGTACTTGCATGATTCACGACTCCTTGATGCGGCACGCCTAGTGCTGCTTGCGGGATTGCTTGATCAGCAGGATGCCGCCTTTAGCGCCGGGCACCGACCCGCGCACAGCCAGCATGTGCTTTTCCGCATCGACCACGACTACTTCGAGATTTTGAATGGTGACACGCTGCCCGCCCATGCGGCCCGCCATGCGCGTACCCTTCAGCACGCGGCCCGGCGTCGTCGTCGAGCCGATCGAGCCATGGGCGCGCTCGCGGTCGGACTGACCGTGCGTCTTGGGCTGGCGGTTGAAGCGGTGACGCTTGACCGTACCGGCGAAGCCTCGCCCTTTGGACGTGCCCACGATGTCCACGCGCTCGCCAGGGGCGAACACGTCGGCCACGGTCAGCTTCTGCCCTTCCTGCACGTCAATCTGCTTGACGCGGAATTCGCGCAGCACACGCAGATCGGGCAAATCCAGGCCATTGCGCTTCAGGTGGCCGCGCTGAGGCTGGTTGAGCCGCGACGAACCGTTGCGCTTGGGCGGCAGTTCCTCGAAGCCAAGCTGCACGGCGGTGTAGCCATCTTTTTCCTCTGTGCGAATCTGCGTCACATAGCACGGCCCAGCCTTGATGACCGTCACCGGGATCACTTGCCCGTTGCTGTCGAAGATTTGGGTCATGCCCACTTTTCGTCCAATGATGCCCTTCATCACTGCCTCCAAGGGACTGGGGGGCAGGCGTCCGCCCACCACGCATCATCCCTGCTTCGTCGCCCCAACTATCCGGTAGGGTTTGCCGGGTTTCGACCCCGGCGGGCGAGCCGTAGCCGCCTGGCGACCTCTTTCGGCAGGCACGGCCCTGGCCTGCAGGTTGCGCACCATACCGCGCACCCCTGGCCGGCTGCGCCTAGATTTTGATCTCAATGTCCACGCCAGCCGGCAAGTTCAACCGCATCAGCGTATCAATGGTCTTCGCGTCCGGGTCCAGCACGTCAATCAGACGCTTGTGCGTGCGGATCTCGAAGTGTTCCTGCGAATCCTTGTCAATGAACGGCGAGCGGCGCACGGTGAAGCGCTCGATGCGCGTGGGCAGTGGCACCGGCCCCACAACACGGGCACCCGTGCGTTCTGCTGTCTCGACAATGCGCTGGGCCGACTGATCCAGCACGCGGTGATCATACGCCTTCAGGCGGATGCGGATTTTCTGCTTGGCCATAAGAGTTCCTCAGATTTCCCTATCTGGTTAGAAACCAACCGGGGAAGCGGACAGATACCACCGCCATCCTGTGACTGCTTGCAGTGCAACTTGCCCGCTTCCCATGCCTTTGCCATCGCTCAGTCGAGGATTTCGGTGATGACACCCGCGCCGACGGTCAGACCACCCTCGCGGATGGCGAACTTGGAACCTTTCTCCAGCGCCACCGGCGTGATCAACTCGACTTCCAGGTTCACATTGTCGCCCGGCATCACCATCTCCACCCCTTCGGGCAGCTTGATCGTGCCGGTCACATCCATCGTGCGGATGTAGAACTGCGGACGATAGCCGCTGAAGAACGCCTTGTGCCGCCCGCCTTCGTCCTTGCGCAGCACGTACACCTCGCTCATAAACCGCTTGTGCGGGGTGATGCTGCCCGGCTTGGCCAGCACCATGCCGCGCTCCACCTGGTCGCGGGTGATGCCGCGCAGCAGAATACCCGCATTGTCACCCGCCTGCGCCTGATCCAGCTCCTGGTGGAACATCTCAATCCCCGTCACCACCGTCTTCAGGCTCTCGTCGCGCAGCCCGATGATCTCCACTTCCTCGCCCTTCTTCAGCGTGCCGCGCTCCACACGCCCCGTCACCACCGTCCCACGCCCCTTGATGCTGAACACATCCTCAATCGGCATCAGAAACGGCTTGTCGAACTCCCGCACCGGCGTGGGAATGTAGTTGTCCACCGTGTCCATCAGCTTCCAGATGCACTCGTACTCCGGCGCGTTCGGGTCCGTGCTCGTGCTCTCCAGCGCCTTCAGCGCGCTGCCCCGCACAATCGGCGTGTCCGCCGGAAAACCGTAGCTCTCCAGCAGCTCGCTCAGCTCCAGCTCCACCAGCTCCAGCAGTTCCTCGTCGTCCATCATGTCCACTTTGTTGAGGAACACCACCATCGCCGGCACTTCCACCTGCCGCGCCAACAACACGTGCTCCCGCGTCTGCGGCATCGGACCGTCCGGAGCCGCCACCACCAGAATCGCCCCGTCCATCTGCGCCGCACCCGTGATCATGTTCTTGATGTAGTCACGGTGCCCGGGGCAGTCCACGTGCGCGTAGTGCCGCTTCTCCGTCTCGTATTCCACATGCGCAATGGCAATGGTGATGCCACGCGCCTTCTCTTCCGGCGCATTGTCAATCGAATCAAAAGGCCGAAAGTCCGCCCATCCCTTCAAGGACAGCGTCTTGGTGATCGCCGCCGTCAGCGTCGTCTTGCCGTGATCAATGTGGCCGATCGTCCCCACGTTCACATGGGGCTTCTTGCGCTCGAATTTGCCTTTGGACATGATGCCTCCTACAGGTCGTGTACACTACCGCCTTGTCGGCGTGTCTCAAGCTGAGGCCGGGCCAGGGGCGCTCAGCGCCCGCCGCGGATGATCTGCTCCATCAACGCATCTGGTACCGGCACGTACTTCTCGAACTCCATGGTGAAGCTGCCGCGCCCCTGCGACAGGTTGCGCAGGCTGGTCGCGTAGCCGAACATCTCGCCCAGTGGGGCTTCGGCCTTGATGGCCGACAGGCCGTCGGCGCGTGTTTCCACGCCGCCGATGTTGGCGCGGCGGGCCGACAGATCGCCCAGCACATCGCCTGCGTACTGCTCCGGCACGACCACCTCAACGCGCATGTACGGCTCCAACAGAATGCCTCCCGCGCGCTGCACGGCGTCTTTGAGGGCCATCGAACCGGCGATCTTGAAGGCCAGGTCGGATGAGTCCACCTCGTGATACGATCCGTCCACGATCGAGACCTTGAAGCGCACCAGCGGATAGCCCGCGATGACGCCGCTCTGCGCCGCCTCGCGGATGCCCTCTTCCACCGAGCGGATGAACTCTTTGGGAATAGCGCCCCCGACGACTTTGTTCTCGATGATCACGTCGTCTTTGGCGTCTTCGGGCAGCGGCTCGATCTCGATAATGGCATGGCCATACTGTCCGCTGCCGCCCGTCTGACGGACGAAGCGACCTTCGCCCCGCGCCCGCTGCGTGACTGTCTCGCGGTACGAGACACGCGGCTTGCCCACACGGGCATCTACGTTGAACTCGCGGAACAGCCGATCCACCAACACTTCCAGGTGCAGCTCGCCCATGCCGGAGATCAACGTCTGACCGGTCTGTTCGTTGGTGCGCACCACGAAGGTCGGGTCTTCCTCAGCCAGCTTGCCCAGGGCCACGCCCATCTTGTCCTGATCGGCCTTGGTCTTCGGCTCGATGGCGACCGAGATGACCGGTTCGGGGAACTCGATCTTCTCCAGCACGATGGGGTGATTCTCCGCCGACAGCGTCTCGCCGGTGAAGGTGTCCTTCAGGCCCAGCGTGGCGGCGATATCGCCCGCGTGCACGGCCTCGACATCTTCGCGGCGGTCGGCGAACATGCGCACCACGCGCCCGATGCGCTCTTTGCGCCCCTTGGTGGAATTGAGCACCATCGTCCCGGCCTGGATCACGCCCGAATAGACCCGGAAGAACGCCAACCGCCCCACAAAAGGATCGGTGACGATCTTGAAGACCAGCGCGGCCAGCGGCTCGTCGTCCGAAGCGTGACGCTCCTCGATGTCGCCGGTCTTGGGGTTGGTGCCCCGGATGGGCGGAATGTCCAGCGGAGACGGCAGCAAATCCACCACCGCATCGAGCAGCAACTGTACGCCCTTGTTGCGCAGCGCCGAGCCGCACAGCACGGGGTGCACCGCGCCGGAGATGGTCGCCGCCCGCAGCGCTGCCAGCAGTTCTTCGGTGCTGATCGGCTCTTCGTTGAGGTATTTCTCGGTCAGAGCCTCGTCGGTCTCGACGATCAGCTCTACCATGTGCGCCCGCGCGGCTTCAGCTTCTGGCAGGATGTCAGCGGGGATGGGACGGCGTTCAATGGCGGTGCCCAGGTCGTCGCCATAGGTGACCAGTTGCATGTTCAACAGGTCTACGATGCCGCTGAACGATGGCCCCTCGCCGTAGGGAATTTGAATGGGCACAGGGTTGGCGTTCAGCCGCTCGGCGATCATCTTGACGCAGCGCCGGAAGTCCGCCCCCACGCGATCCATCTTGTTGACGAAGCAGATGCGGGGCACATGGTACTGATTGGCCTGCCGCCACACCGTCTCGGACTGCGGCTCGACGCCCGCCACGCCATCGAAGACCACCACACCGCCGTCGAGCACGCGCAGGCTGCGCTGCACCTCGGCGGTGAAGTCCACATGGCCTGGCGTGTCAATCAGGTTGATCTGATGATCGCGCCAGAAGGCGGTGACGGCGGCTGCCGTGATGGTGATGCCGCGTTCCTTTTCCTGCTCCATGTAGTCGGTGGTCGCCGCGCCGTCGTGCACCTCGCCCATGCGATGAATGCGCCCGGCATAGTACAACACACGCTCGGTAGTGGTTGTCTTGCCGGCGTCAATATGGGCGATGATGCCGATGTTGCGGACACGGGCCAGGTCCAGAGCGGGACCGGCGGCTTTCTTGGCCATGACTTCTACGACGTTTCTCTCAATTACCAGCGATAGTGTGCGAACGCCCGGTTGGCCTCGGCCATGCGGTGCGTGTCTTGCTTCTTCTTGATGGCGTTGCCCTGCTCGGCAGCCGCGTCCATGAACTCGGCGGCCAGCTTTTCGGCAATGTTGCGACCGCTACGGGCACGAGCCGCCTGCAACAACCAGCGCATGGCCAGCGACAGAGCGCGACCGGGTTCCACTTCCACGGGCACCTGATAGGTCGAACCGCCCACGCGGCGCGGCTTGACTTCCAGGGCGGGGGTGGCGTTGCGGATGGCCAGCTCGAAGACCTCGATCGGGTCGCGCTTGGCGCGCTGCTCGATCAGATCAAAAGCCTGGTAGAGCATGCGTTGGGCAACGCTCTTCTTGCCACCGCGCATCATGCGGTTGATGAACATGGCGACATGGACGTTGTTGTATTTCACGTCCGGTGCCACGGGTCGTCTGGGAGGTGTAGACCGTCTTGGCATCCTCTATCTCTCCAGAAAGCCTATTTCTTGCCCTGGGCCTTGGCCTTGGGCCGCTTGGCACCGTATTTGCTACGACCCTGCTCGCGCTTGGCCACGCCATCGGCATCCAGCGTGCCACGCACAATGTGATAGCGCACGCCAGGCAGGTCCTTGACACGGCCACCGCGCACGAGCACCACGCTGTGCTCCTGTAGGCTGTGCCCTTCGCCGGGGATGTACGCCGTCACCTCGATGCCGTTGGTCAGACGCACACGCGCGACCTTGCGCAGCGCCGAGTTCGGCTTCTTGGGGGTCATCGTCTTGACCTGCGTGCAGACGCCACGCTTCTGCGGAGAGCCTTTGGGCTGGCGCGTGCGCCGTTGCGTGAACGAGTTGAAGGTGTACTGCAGCGCCGGTGCCTTGCTCTTCTTGCGCTTCGGCTGACGACCCTTGCGGATCAATTGGTTGATAGTCGGCATACCTGCCTCCATCTCTAGGCCAGGGAATTGACCGGTCAGTAGCCCTGGCTTCTTCGCTACGTTAGGCGCGACAACGGGCGCTCACTCTCTGACGCGCCCGTCCTGCTGGCAGAACGTGAGGCCATCCAAACAACTAACGGCACGGGTGGCCTCACGATCGAGAACACATCCAATTCGGTCGCCAGCGCCCTGACACGAGCAGGGTTAGCGCCGCCTGAGTGAAAAGCAGGCTCATCTTAGCATCAGGCGGGGGGGCTGTCAAGGATGATTCGCTGAGCGAGGGCCTGCTGCCAGGCTGAAACACGCGCTATACTTGGCGCACTGGTCTGGAACCAGTCTCTCATTAGAAAAGAGGTCACTTCTATTATGGGAAGAGCGCTCGTTTTCAGTGCTCCCCGCACCGTGGGGTACGAGGACTACCCTGACGATCCCCTGCCACCGGACGGCGTGCGCATCAAGACTCTGTTTTCGGGCATCAGCGCGGGCACAGAACTGACGCAATATCGCGGCACCAACCCCTACCTGCACAAGCGCTGGGATGCCAACACGCGCCTGTTCCTGCCCGGCGAAGAGACGACGCTGACCTATCCCATCCGCACGCTGGGTTACGAGGAAGTGGGCCAGGTCATCGAGCGCGGCGCGGCGGCAGAAGACATCCCGCTGGGAGCATTCATCTTCGGCACCTGGGGACACCGCACCCATCACGTGGCGACGGCAGAATACGCGCGGGCACATCTGATGCCTGCTGGCCTGGAACCGGTGCTGGGCATCTTCTCGCACATTGGCGCGGTGGCGCTCAACGGCGTGCACGATGGGCGCGTGCGCATTGGCGAGACGGTGGCCGTCTTCGGGCTGGGCGTGCTGGGGCAGATCGTCGCGCAGGCAGCACGTCAATCGGGCGCGCGGGTGATCGCCGTGGACTTGCTCGACGCGCGGCTGGAGACAGCCAGAGCGCTTGGCGCACATGTGACGCTCAACCCCAGCCGCGAGCGGGTGGCCGAAGCGATCAAAGACCTGACCGGCGGGCGCGGCGCGGACGTGTGCTTCGAAGTAGCCGGTTCGACCGTGGCGCTGCAGGAAGCTATCCGCGCGGCAGCCTATTCGGCGCGGGTGGTGGCGATGGGCTTCTTCCAGGGCGAGGCGCGCGGCCTGTACCTGGGCGAAGAGTTCCATCACAACCGTATCAACGTCGTCTGTTCGCAGATTGGCGGCACCGACCCCGAACTGCGTTATCGCTGGGACAAACTGCGGTTGTGGCAGGCGGCGATTCAGCTTCAGGCGGACGGCTTGCTCAACCTGCGCCCGCTGATCACGCACACCGCCCCCTTCGACCGCGCGGGCGAACTCTTCAGCCTGCTGGATCAGACGCCCGATCAGGTCATGCAGGCCGTGTTGGAATTCCCGGTTCACTGAGCGAGGAGAGGCCGATGAACACGCTACGCGCGGGTATTCTGGGCTGTGGCAACTTCGCGCACCGGCACGCACAGATTCTGACAGCGCTGGCCGAGACCGAGCAGGTGGAATTGATCGCCTTCTGCGACCGCAACGAGTGGAAAGCCCAGGCCTTCGCCGAACAGTACGCCCCTGGGCGCGGTCAGGTGTTCACCGATCATCACGCCCTCTTCGACCGCGCCGCCCTCGATCTACTGATCATCTGCCTGCCGCCTTACGGCCATAGCGATGAAGTAGAACTCGCTGCCGAACGGGGCATTCACCTGCTGATCGAGAAACCCATCGCCCTGCGCTCCGAACACGCCTGGCGCATGGTGGAAGCGGCAGAACGCGCTGGCATCAAGACACAGGTGGGGTTCATGTTCCGCTTCGGCGAAGCGGTGGAGCGCCTGAAAGCGCTGCTGGCCTCTGGCGAAGCAGGTCGGCCCGGCCTGATGAGCGGGCGCTATTTCTGCAACGCGCTACACGCCGACTGGTGGCGCGACAAGCAGAAGTCCGGCGGGCAACTGGTGGAACAGGCCATCCATATCTTCGATCTGCTGCGCTACTTTTTCGGCGATCCGGTCTGCGTCTACAGCCGCCAGGAGAACGTCTTTCATCGCGACGTGCCGGGCTACACCGCCGAAGACGTGAGCGGGACAGTGGTCAGCTTCGCCGACGGCGCATTGGGCGTGATCTACGCCACCAACGGGGCGATCCCTGGCAAGTGGATCGGCGATTACCGTGTGGTGGCGCAGCGCCTGACGGCGGAGTTCACCAACGCCAACCAGGCCACCTTCTTCTTCACCGACGCTCCGGAACGCGAGCCGCTCGTCATCGCTTCGGACAAAGACTTCCGCCAGGCGCAGATGCAAGACCTGCTGCGGGCCATCCGCACCGGCGGGTCAACGCGCACGCCCATCCGCGAAGGGGCCAGGACGCTCGACCTGGTGCTGGCCGCGGCCCGTTCCAACGAGCTGCGGGCGGAAGTGCCGTTGTCCCGGTGAGCGGGCACGCGGCGACCAGGAGGCGCAGATACCTCTCTGAACGCGCGCGCCGGTTCACCTCATCCCCAGCCTCGCTACGCTTGGCGACGAGGCGCGTGAGCGCCGAGTGGGGGTGAGGTTGAAGTACACCCCTCCGCATGCAGTTGAGGCGGGGGGGCGCATTCTTTGCTATACTGGGCGATCCTTAAGACCGTTCTGGTGGAGATGCCTGTGATGCGAGAACCCTCCCAGGATATGACCGAAGAGTTGCGCCATCAGTTGATCGTGGCGGCGCTGCGCGCGCGCGAGCGTGCCTATGTGCCCTATTCCGGCTATCCGGTGGGCGCAGCCTTGTTGACCGATACGGGTGCCGTCTACACCGGCTGCAATATCGAGATCGCCTCCTATGGGGCGACGGTGTGCGGCGAGCGCACTGCCGCCTTCAAAGCAGTGAGCGAAGGCGAGCGCGTCTTCCGCGCCATCGCCATCGTGACCAGCAATGGGGCGGCCCCCTGCGGTATCTGTCGTCAGGTGCTGTACGAGTTTGGCCCGTCCATGACGGTCATGCTGGCCACGCCAGACGGCGAAATCACCTGGGAGGGGCCGCTGAGCGACCTGCTGCCGTTAGGTTTCGGGCCGCACGAGTTGGCCGAGGGACAGCGTGCCGGATCGTGAGCGTACGCTTCGCACCGAAGCGATCATCCTGCGCCGCCAGGAGATCGGCGAGGCCGATCGGCTACTGGTGTTGCTGACCCCCGCGCACGGCAAACTGCGCGCCCTGGCCAAAGGCGCGCGCAAACCCATCGCCCGCAAGGCCGGACATCTGGAACTATACGCCCTGGTAGATATGCAACTGGCCCGCGGGCGCGAGTGGTACTATGTGCGCGAAGCGGAGACGAAGGAGCCATTCCTGCCCCTGCGCGAAGACCTGCTGCGCACCGCCTATGCCAGTCATCTGGTCGAACTGATCGATCGCTTCACCGGCGAGCAGGACGTCAGCCGCGCCGAGTTCGCCTTGTTGCGCGACGCGCTCGGCTGGCTGTGCAGCGACGCCGACCCGCGCACCGTCGCCCGCTATTATGAGCTGCGGCTGCTGGCGCTGGCGGGGTTTGCGCCGGCATTGCAGCAGTGTGCCATCGGGCAGGAGGAGCTGCGTCCGCAGGATCAGTACTTCAGCCCGCCCGACGGCGGCGTAGTGTGCCCCGACCATCACCGCGACACCGGGCGCGGCATGCCTATCAGCCTGCCCGCCCTCAAGACGTTGCGCTACATGCAGGCTCAGCCCTGGGAAGCTGTGCGCGTCGTGCGCATCAGCCCGGCCCTGCATCTGGAACTCGAACGGTTGATGCTGGCCTACCTGACCTTCGTGTTGGAGCAGCGGCTGCAAAGCGTAGAATTCTTGCGACGGTTACGCCGCGAAGAGGCTTAGCTGTAAAGGAGTCGGCAGCGATGAGACCGCAACGGATAGCGCCTGTGTTTCTGCTCCTGGTGATGGGGATCGCCCTGCTGGTACCCATTGCCCGCGCGCAGTCGCCGGATACGCCCGCCTTCGCCACGCGCGGCCCCTATCCGGTCGGCGTGCGCGAGTTCGTCATCGCCGACGATGAGCGCCCCTTGCCGGTGACGGTGTGGTATCCGGCGCTGAATCCGGCAGGTGTGCCCGAAACGACCGTCTATCTGCCCGATCTGTTTCCCATCCCTGGGCAGGCCATCGCCGACGCCTCGCCCGACGTTGCCGGTGGGCCGTACCCACTGGTCATTTTCTCGCACGGCTTCGGCGGCTTTCGCTATCAGTCTACCTATCTCACCGAGCATCTGGCCTCGTATGGCTTCGTGGTTATGTCCGCCGACCATCCTGGCAGCAGCATTCTCGACCTGCTGGGCGAGGATGTCTCGCTCGATGAAGTGCGACAAATCCTCACCGACAGCGAGTCGGAGGATCAACTGTTGGGACGCCTGATGGAGCGCGGACGGGCCGAGCGCGGCCTGGAGTTGATGAGCGTCAGCCTGGCCCTGCGCCCGCTGGACGTGCTGCGCGAGATCGCCTTCGCCGAGACGCTCACCGCGGCGGATGGGGTGCTGGCAGGCGCGATCGATCTGCAGCGTATCGCGGTCAGCGGGCATTCGTTCGGCGGCTACACCGCAGTTGCGGCGGGCGGAGCACAACTCGATCTGCGCGGCCTGGGTCAATGGTGCACCGATCCGCAGGGAGTATCTTTCGACCCACAGCGACGCATAGCCTTCCGCCCCGAACCCTTAGCGGCGGGTCAGGCGCTCACTGTGTGCCTAGCGCGACTGGCCGCCCGCGACGTAGCTGAACTGCGCGGCCTGGCCACGCCTCCGGCGGGTCTATGGCCACCTACTACCGATCCGCGCATTCGCGCGGTGCTGGTCCTGGCCCCCTGGAATGCGCCTATCTTCGGCGCGGACGGGCTGGCGGCGCTCGACGTGCCGCTGATGGTGCAGGTCGGCTCGGCAGACAGTGTCACGCCCCCAGAGCGCGACGCCTACCTTATATATGCAGGTGCCAGCAGCACTCACAAGGCGCTCGTCGTGTTGCAGGGGGCAGGACATCTGGTCTTCGCCAACCAGGGTTTCGGGGTGACCGATCAGGCCTGGGATATGGAGCGGGCGCACGCGCTGATCAACCATTTCGCAGCGGCATTCCTGCGCGCAGTGTTATATCAGGACGAACCGGCGGGGGCGGCGTTGCTACCCGCCGTAGCCGGGCGCTTCGATGGCGTGCTATACGATCGCACCTGGCCGCGCTGAACCGTTCTTCACCGGAAAACAGTGGGAGAGTAGCGTGACACGACAGAGCTGGCATTGGTTGAGTCTATTGACGGCAATGAGTCTGCTGGGCGCGCTGCTGACTGCCCCCGTCGCGCAGGCCCAAGGCGATATCGAGGCAGTACGCGCGGCGGTACAGGGATGGTTGCTGCAGACGCTGGGCAAACCCGGTTTGATCCTGGTCGAATACACCTATTCTTATAACGTCTGGCCGGACTCCAGCCTGGGCTGTCCGGTTCCAGGTCAGCCGATCACGCCCGGCGAGATCGCGGGATACCGCTGGACGTTCACCTTCGACAACATGGTGCGCTACGAAGTGCACAGCGGGGTGATGGGCACGCCGGCAGTGTTGTGCAGCGCCACGGGGATCGCGCCAGACATGCGTATGACCACCTACAACGGGCGCGACTTCTCGGTGCTGGTGCCCGACGCCTGGCTGGTCTTCCCTGGGGCGACGGAGAGCGAGACGCTCTTCGCGCCGGGAGCGGGCACCGACTGCGCGTTGCCGGGGATGCTGATCACCGTCCTGGGGCGTGTTGCCGCGGGCGTGACGCCCGATCACCTGCTGGACGAATACCTGGCCGGTTTCAGCAGCCTCACCGTCAGCGGCGAGCGGCGCACAGTGGGGACCTTCGGTCGCTCGACGACCTACGAAGCGCCCTGCAACGGGACGACGCGCGGCTGGCGTGTGACGGCCTTCGTGCAGCTTGGACGCGCCTACCGCATCCTGCAATGGGCACCGGCGGCAGAATTTCCGCAATGGGATCTCCGCTTCGAGAACATGCTCAGCCAGTTCACACCGGGCGGGGCGACTGCCCCCGCCGCAGCCTCCGACGAGACCGCCGCCCCAACGCTGCCGGCGTTGCCGCTGGCCCTGTACTTCACCGGAGACGTGTTCCTGGGAGCGCTCAACGACCTGCCGGGGCGCGGCGTGACCTCTGTGCCGACTTTCGACCGGCGCTACCTCAGCTTTTCTCCGAACGGGCAGTATCTGTCCTATCTCGATGTGACCAATGCCGAAGTGCGGACGATAGACGCCCTCAGCGGGCTGTCTCCGCGACGGGTCGCGCAGAAAGTGGACACGCGCTTTCCGCCCGCCTGGAGCGCGGATAGCGCACGCCTGGCCTACGTAGCCGCTGCGGACGATCCGGATAGCACCCTGCTGACCATCGCCGCTGTACCCGCCTTGGGTGGCGAGGCCGAACGGCTGGCAAACTTCCCCTTCGCGGGCGAGTGCAGCAGCGCACAGGACGATCCCGCTGCCGACGTGTTCGCCGCCGAGGCTGCGCCAGGGACGGGCGCAGGCGTGCTGGCCTGGCTGCCCGACGGGCGTTTCCTGGTTTCGACACGCTGCGCGGGCGGTCTGGCGTTGCTCGATCCGGCAACCGGCGATCTGCAAAAGCTGGCTGATGAGTTCCTGGGCGGAGTCCTCGCGCTGGATGGCGCGCGAGTGGCAGCCTGGGCTGCAGATCGGTTGGCGGTGATCGATCTGGCGAGCAGAGCGCGCCATGACTGGCCAGTAGACGGGGCTGTGCAACAAGTCGCCTGGGCAGCGGACGGGACGGCACTCTATGTCGGGACGGGGACGCTGGCGGAGACACTGACGCTCGACGACGCCGATCAGGCAGACGGCGAGGCAGTCTTCGGGCGCTGGCCGGTGCAAGCGCACGTGAACGATCTGGCGCTGATACGGCTCGACCTGGTCACCGGCGAACAGGCATTACTCTGGCGCGGGCAGGGCTATGCCATAGGACGCATCGCTCCCGCCCCTGATGGCAGCGGGGTGTTGTTCAGCGTGGTGCCGAGCAGTCAGGGGTTGGCGGAAGCCTGGCGAGCCGGTGGCGATGCGCTGACGCTCCGGGCCGCATCCCCGCAGGCAGCGCTGTATTGGTTGCCGACAGGCGCGCCTGCCGCGACCCTGCTGGCCTATGCCGGTCAACCGGCCTTTGCGCCAGTCACTCTGCCCGCTGCCGCGCCCTGACCGTACACCGGCCCCGCACGGGCAGACCAAAAGGCAAGCCCGCACGACGAACCCCTGTGCGGGCCTGCTTCATGGTAAATCTGGACGAACGGAGTCGCCACCCCGCCTGTTACTTCTTGGCGATGGGATAGTTCATCTTCTCCCAGTCCTGCTTGGAGACGAACTTGGTCAGGTTGCGACCATCCGCCGTCTTGGCTTGCAGCCCGTAGCGGGTCTGCCCGTTCTTGGTGGTGAAGGTGACACGCTTGACGTCCTTGTCGTCCACCTTCACCTTCTTGCGGAACTTGACATCGTAGAATTCAACGGCCACGGCGATTTCTCCTTTTTATGCACTATCCCTAGTAATGGCGTAAGTCGCCGAACTACCTTACACTTGCTTATTGTATCATGATACGGGGAAATGTACACAACTTTTCCCGTGCGCTCCCTTGGATTGCCCTCCTTGCGCTCCCGCAGCGCTCCTTTTCCCCTGAAACCACCGCCGTTTCTCGCTCGGACGCGGCTTCTGTATGCATTCTAGCAAGAAAGCGAATTTACGCCACTCCCTAGAGGCTGTTATGAACTTTTGCGCAGTATTTTCCCCTCACCCCTGCACCCCTCTCCCCGGTCTATACCCTGCGTCGCGGGGGTTCAAGGGCGGACAGCCATTGAGAGCATCTCGAACGGGAGACTGTCGTTAACTTTACCTCA
>FWPU01002219.1_pt1 | contig 28176 bp, 18 predicted proteins | sample 2228361 | NCBI WGS metagenome assembly FWPU01 (sample SAMEA103939777, study PRJEB20133) | metagenome
ATACACGGGTAGGTCTCTTTTGCGCTGTTCCGCTTCCTGACTGGTTGTCAGGTCAGCGAAATTTAATCATCGCTTTCACGATATAATGACAAACGTTAGAAACCCTGTCCTGTTCAATCAATTACAAGACTCTTTTTTGCGAAGGCTATTTCTTCCGAAGATAGAAGCAGGCTTGGTCGCCTTGTTGCTCGCGGTTCAAGGCTTGGGCACGCGCTTCAAAAGCGGCGATGTCGCTCTTTGAAAACAAAGATTGTTTGGGATTCGTCTGATAAGAGCGTGGGTCGTTGAGTGGAATATCGTTCAAGTATTGTTCGCTTCCCCAAAATTGAAAAGCGGTCGAATCAAATTCGGTTTTGAAAATTTCAAATCCGCATTGTTCGGCTAAAAGGTGCATGCTCTTCACCGTTGGCAAAAAGAGATGTCGGGGCGGGTCGAGTTGAACCCAATTCACACCGTAATGTTTCCACGCAAATGTGCCGGCAACGGGAACGCGAATCAGCACCGTGCCATTTGGCGCGAGCAGTTGCCTTGCCGTTTCAAGGTGGGATTGCGGGGACGTGATGTGCTCCAAAGAATGATGAAACATTATCAGGTCAAACGTGCCGCTCATGTCGCTCAATGTTTTTTTGAAAATTTTTACGCCGTTGTCATAGAAAATATCGTTGGAGAGAAACGGGTCGACGCCTTGCAAGTGCATAAAGCCTAATTGATGCAGTTCGAGCAGAAAAATTCCTGTGCCGCACCCGACATCTAAAATCCTCGACTCAATCGTGAGAGAGGTGTTTTTCACCCACTTCAAAATGTCTGGTGTGCCGGTAATTGATTGAATCACTCGACCGAGAAGCCCTTTGCCCGTGAGCACGTAGGTGGCGCGTGCGATTTTCAAGCGGCGTTTTAATGATGAACCAGTGATTGGAGTGGCGTGATAGGAGTAGTAGCCTTTCGGATAGTATGGCGAAAGGTCGTCGGGCATGGTTGCAATTTGAACGGTGCCGCAGGTTGCACATTCAAAGTAAGAGAACGGGTCGCGTGTTCCGAACATCATTTCTTTGGCGGTGAAGTAATTGGAAGAAATGTGTGCGTGCCCGCAGATGATACAAGTCGGCATTTGAAAATTGCTTTTGAAAAATTCTGGTTGAAGTTTGGAGCGACGAAAATACGCGATGCAAGATTCCTTTCGTAGATTTGCCGAACAAATTTTTGCAGTCATCAAGTTGCACTTATCAAGATAAACGCAAATGTTGCAATCATCACCGAAGTCGCAAAGTTCAAAATCGTCGTCTCCGAAGTCCGCCTCGCCGAAATCATCGAAGCCCAAACAGCCGCTTGCGCCCGAAACCGCGCTCGTTCCTGAACGCTATCAAGACCTTGCCGCCGTGCTATTTCTTTTGCTTCTCACGTTGATTTTTTTCGCGCCCGTTGTTTTTCAAGGCAAAGCCTTTGTTGTGCCCGACAACACCGCCTCGCTTGCAACGCAAACCTTCGTCAATGATGCGAAAAGCGAAGGCATTCAGCCACAGTGGATTCCATATGTGTTTAGCGGCATGCCGTCGCTCGGCAGTCTCTTCATTCAAGCGGAGCGTTGGTATGACTTCACTCATACTGTGCTTTGGAAAGGCGTCATTAAACCTGTCTCAATGCTCACGGCGAACCCCGACGGCGCGTCGATTGTGCTGTTTTACTTCGTCTTTGGGGCGGGTGTGTATTGGCTCTTGCGCACGAAGCAATGCACGCCATTTCAATCGCTCATCGGCGCAATCGGCGCAACGATGGCGACGCTTTCGGTAGTGTGGATTACGGTCGGGCACAATACGAAAGTTGTCGCCGCCTCGCTTTACCCGTATTTGCTGGTGTTTGCAGAGCGACTGCGCTACTCCGACAACTGGAAATCCATGATGCTCAATACCGCACTGCTCGCGTCTGTGCTTTCGCTTCTCTTCGGCTCAACGCACGTGCAGATGATTTACTATGGCGGACTCTTTGCGGGCATTTACCTTTTGGTCGAACTCATTTATGCATTTGTCAAAAAAGAGCCTATTAGGGCGTGGCTTCGTTCCGCAGGCGGCATGGCGATTGCGGCACTGCTCGCCGTGATGATGTTCGCCGATACATACCTTGCCGTCGCCGAATACTCTCCCTATTCCATTCGCGGCGCGTCGAGCGTTACGAGTCTTTATCCCGAGCTTTCAACCGAGCCGACGCCGTCGCAAAGCAAAGCCGACGCAAAGGGCGGCGGATTGAGTTACGATTATGCGACGAGTTGGTCGTTTGGCGTCGAGGAAATCTTGACCTTTTTCGCGCCGTCGTATTTCGGATACGGCAACGCGAGTTACTGGGGTCCGCAACCCTTTACGATGTGCCCGCAATTTTTCGGCGTGGTGATTCTCATTTTCGCAGTGATTGGATTTGTAACGCATTGGCGCGATAGGTTCGTGCAAGCCGTCTTTGCGGTCGGAGCATTTGCGCTCGTCGTTTCATTCGGCAAATACTTTTCGCTTGTCTATGACTTGATGTTTTACTTTGCGCCGTTCTTCAACAAGTTTCGCGCGCCGTCTATGATTTTGATTTTGACCGCGCTTTCGGCGTGCATTCTCGCTGGCTACGGCGTCAAAGCGATTTACGACCTGCGCGAGTCGGGAAGCGACGCGGCAAAATCGCTCTTGCAAAAAATCAGTTATGCCAGTGTGGCGATTGCGCTCGTGGGCATTCTCGGATTTTCGGGGTGCAAGCAAAATTATGTTGAGCAAATTGCAAAAAGCGATAGGGGCAAACAACTGATTGCGCAGTATCAAAACCCATCGGTGATTCAAGCCTACGAATCGCAGTTCAAAATTTTTGATATGGCGAAGTCGGATATGATTCTATCGCTTCTTGTGATGGGCGCGACGATGCTTCTCGCCCATTTCTTCATTCGGCGCACGATTGCGAAAAATGCGTTTCAAGGCGCATTGCTTCTTCTCATCATCGTTGACTTTTGGCGCGCTGATGCTGAACTTTTGAAAAGTGCGCAACCCAAACAAGCCGAACAGAAAGTCTTCGAGAAGCCCGATTACGTCGCCTTTCTTGAACAAGACAAGACCAAGTTCCGAATCCTGCCGCTCTTGCGCGACAACGACGCCAATTGGTATGCCTACTTCCGTTTGGAATCCGTCGGCGGCTATCAAGGCGCGAAAATGCGCATCTATCAAGATTTGATTGAACTCTTTGGCAACGGCAACACTGAAACCCCAACCTTCTTTACCAACGCCGTGATGATGGATTTGCTCAATCTCAAATACCTCATTGTCGATAAGCCTACAACGCTCGATGGATTCAAAACAGTGTTTGAAGGAAGCCGAATCGTGATGGCGCGCGAAAACCCAACGCCACGCGCATGGCTTGTCCGCTCGGTTGAAAAAGCCACTGTGTCTGAAATTTTGAAACACATTGAGCGGCAAGATTTTAATCCACGTGAAAAAGCCTTTGTGGAACTTGATGCGCCCGCCGTCGACGCGCCCGATAGCCTTTCAAGCGTTGAAATGAAAAGCGCAGGCATTCATCATCTCGAGTTGAGCGTGAAGACGAGCGCAACGGCGTTTCTTTTCGTCAGCGAGATTTTTTACGAGAAAGGCTGGAAGTGCAAGATTGACGGCGAAGAAACGACTGTCTACAAAACCAACTATGCGTTTCGCGGCGTTGTGGTGCCGAAAGGTGAGCACGAGGTTAAGTTCACTTATGAATCACAAGCGTTTAATCTCGGCAAAACTTTGGCGATAGTTGCAAACGGATTTGTTCTGTTCGCGCTCGTTGCATCGGTCGTGCTGGCGTGGCGTAAACCGTAAGAGCACAGGCTGTTAATTTTTATTTAATCCCCCTTTAATACTCCCGTAACATGCACCCCAGTATCTTTGCGCCAATTTTATGCAGTAAATCTATGGCGACACCCTTATACCCTGCATAAAAGAGTTATCACATAATCACACTGTAAGAACAATCAAACAATGCAAACAATGAAGAACAACTTTATATTGAAGTCGCTTTCCGCCCTTGTTATTGGTGGAATGATGCTTTCGGCTTGTAAAGAAGAAGCAAAGCAGGACGCGGTCGCTCCGCCAACACCTCAACCGACTGGACCACGAACGCCGTCTGAATTGCCGCTCGCCCGAGCCATAGTTCCCGGAATCACGATTCAAAACCTATTCCATAGCGATATGGATATTCCTGCTTCGCCAGGCTTCGTATTCGGCGGTAGTGCAGATGGCATGGGCTTTTACAAAAACGGCAACAACTACGTGATGCTTACCAATCACGAAGACAACTTTGCTGTGTCGCGTATCACCTTTGATGCCAACTTGAAGCCCATTAGAGGCGAGTATTTATTGACTTCGGACGAAGGAAGATACCGCCTTTGCTCTGCAACGCTGGCTACACAAGCCGAGCATGGCTACGATGCATTTTTGACTTGCGGAGAATCAAATGCCCAATCCCGAATCCATGTGATTACAGACATCAACGGTCCGGTTCGTCCTCAAAACACCATCAAACCAGCGTTAGGGTATTGGAACACTGAAAATGCGGTTCCGCTTCCGAAAACCGCATATCCTGGCAAAACCATCGTGATTATTGGCGACGACGATTCACGGTCAAACTCGCACTTTGGTCAAGTTGCCGTCTATATCTCTGACGCAGTGGGCGATTTCGAGAACGGAAGACTTTATGTCCTGACGCGTGATGATGGCTCCAGAATTGAGACGGACATCAAAAAGGGAGTTAATATAAATGTTACTTTCAGAGAAATCGTTGGTGCTAAGACGATGGATTACAACACCTACAACGCCGCTGTCGGTGCGTTGAATCCAGTTGGGTTTGGGCGTGTTGAAGACATCGACTATCGTAAAGACGGTGTGGGGCGCGAAGTCTACTTCCAATGCACAGGCTACAACAGCGTGGCAAGTGGATACAATCAAACGAAATACGGACGCGTCTACAAACTCGTGCTTCCCGCCGATTTCACCACAACATTGAGAGCAACGATGCAACTGGTTCTCGATGGCGACGCGTTCCAAGATGTCAACAACAACGGCGTGATTGATCCGTCCGAGCGCATTGAAGTTACGGCTCGCGAAAAAGCCTCGGCAAATGGTGCGGCAACCGAAAAGTGCTTCACCAACTTGGATAACATTTGCGCCACGCAAAACTACCTTTACTTGCAAGAAGATGCCAATGGCTACGGCAACGAGCAACACGATGGATACATCTATCAATACAATCTTGCCACTGGCGAACTCAAAGCGATTATCGAGCTGAACCATTTCCGAGCGGGAGGAGCACCCGAGGTTAAAGGCAATCTCAATCCTGGAAACTTCGGCTCGTGGGAGTATGGTGCAATGGTTGATGTGTCTTCAATCATCGGACAACCTGATGCCTTCTTGGTGTGCTTGCAACCTCACGGATGGAGAGGCGGTCGATACAGCGGTGCTGACGGCGGTAGCCTTCGCGTGACTGAAAATCAAGCCAGCCAAGTGATTTTGGTCAAGGGCGTTCCCCGATAAGCTTGCTTAAACGCAGTGAAGCCATAAAGTCATTAGTGCCGCGCAAATCCAATTTGTGCGGCACTTTTAGTTTGAACGCTCCTTATCTCCATTTATCAAAACTCAATTTTTAAGTGATGATGATGCAGTGTGCATTTAGGTTAATTTTAATCTCCACACTGCTTTGTAGTGCCTTCCTCTTCGGATGCGCCACAAAGAGTGATGTTGCAACCCCTGAACAAACTATTCAAAAATTGTTGCTTACTCGATTAGAAAAATTAGACACGCTCCTGACTCAACTTTACAGAGACTTGCAACGCGGCAGGCTTGTTCAATCGCCAAATGAAATTCGAGAACGATTTTTAGAGTGCCGCGATATCTTTAAGCGGACGGAATTTTTAACGGAGTATTACTTTCCGTCAAAAGAAATCAACGGAGCCGCCTTAGAGCGCGTTGAGGATTATGACCCGAATCAATTTCGGATTGCCCCTCAAGGGTTTCAAGCCATTGAGTCGCATCTTTTTCCCGAAGTCGACACTGCCGCAGTGGCGGATTTAATTACGGAGACACGCGAGTTGCGCAACAACCTGCGTCGCCAGCACACTTTGTTTTCAACACTCTCCATGCAACCCACGCAAATTCATGATGCCATTAAATTGCAACTTGTTCGGATTATTACGCTTGGAATCGCAGGATATGATTCGCCTTTGGCTTGCAATTCCATCAATGAAGCCATAGCCTCTATGCAATCCCTTCAGGAGGCTTTTTCATACTACAAAACCGCACTGAATCAAAAAGAGCCGTCGCTTTACGGCGAAATTCATCATAAGTTTGAACAGGCACTTGGGTATCTTTCAAGCCACACTGACTTCAATACCTTCAACCGTGCAGAGTTTATCGTTGATTACATCAATCCACTTGCCATATCGCTGAACTTGGCTCGTGAAAAGATGGGCATTGAACCTGCAAAGCATGTTCGTTTATTTAATCCAGCCGCCGCCACTCTCTTTGAAGTTGGCGCACTCAACCCGCTCGTTTATGCACCGCATTATGCCAAAGACATCAGCCCTGAAAAGATAGAACTGGGAAGACTGCTCTTTTACGACCCTATTCTTTCAAAAAATGGGAAGCGCGCGTGTGCCTCTTGCCACCAGCCTGAAAAAGCATTTGTTGACAGACTACCTCGCGCACTCACGATGCAAAAGCAAAAGGACAAACTTCGAAACACGCCGACATTGCTCTACGCCGCCTATCAAGCAAGTTCGTCATATGACCAAAAAACTCAAACGCTTGAAGACCGAGTCGCCCTCGTCGTTCATAGTGCTGATGAAATGAATAGCTCGCTTGAAGAAGTGGTTTCAAAACTTAAACAAAGTAAAGACTACTTGGAGTTGTTTCAGAAAGCCTTTGGCGGACAAGCACAGAAGGCAATCAACGAGGAAAACGTAAAAGTAGCACTCGGAATGTATATGCGCACTCTGGGCTCCTTTAACTCACGCTTCGACCAATACATGCGTGGCGATAAATCTAAAATGACGCTTCAAGAAATCAACGGATTTAACCTCTTTATGGGAAAAGCCAAATGTGGAACTTGTCACTTCATGCCGCTTTTCAATGGAACTGTGCCGCCAATGTTTTCAGAGACCGAAGCAGAAGTGATTGGCGTTCCAAAAGAGGCAAAATGGAGTCAGGCGGAAATTGATGCAGATGTCGGCAAAATGGCCGTTACAGGATACGACCTTCACAAATACATGTTCAAAACCACCACCGTGCGAAACGCTGAACTGACTGCCCCCTACATGCACAACGGCGTCTACCAAACGCTCGACGACGTGATGCAGTTTTACAACATGGGCGGCGGTGCTGGAATTGGTATTGAGTTGCCGAATCAAACCTTGCCCTTTGATTCGCTGGGGCTGTCTAAACAAGACATTCAAGACATCATCGCATTTGTGAAAACACTCACCGATACTACGCGTCTCTTTCAAAAACCATCAACCCTGCCGTCATTTTCCGAAGCGGCACTCAATCGTAGAAAAATTGGCGGCGAATACTGATTTGAAAGTCCATGCACATCTCACGTAGAAAGTTTATTCACGATACAGCATTAGGAACAGTCGCAATGGCTGTTCCTTTTTTATCTGCCTGCACCGAAGCGGATGTTTTACCTTCTCAACCGCCAATTATGACACCGAATCCGCCCAGTAACCTTCGCGTGGTCGAGTTGCTTCGTGCCGTTATGCTCATTTGGGACGCCCCGCAAACCAACACCGATGGTTCGCCACTGACCGACCTGCAGTCGTACCAAATTTTTCGCAAGAGTTTGCCTAATGGTGAGTTTGCATATCTGTATGAAGTGGAGCGTTCAGGAACGGTGTTTGTAGATACCCGTGTGGGCGGAAATGAAGTTGTCTATAAAGTTGTAGCAAAAACCAGTCGTGGTGCACAATCGGATGACTCGGAATCGTCTCCAAGTGCAAGAGCGCAGATGAAAATTCGCTCAACCGAGGTTCCACCAATCGGCACGCGAAGCCTTTTTGAAGCACATGGAAACCGAGTTACAGAACCGACCGACGCAAGCGTGAGCGTAGAGCGGCTTTCCGAACACGATTTTCTTTCCCTTGAATTGATTTGCACCCATGCAGGTTGCGACGCGATGAACTGGGACGGAAAAAACTGGACGTGTCGCTGTCATGGGTCAAGGTTCGATAACTTCGGAAATGTGATACAGCCCCCTGCCACAACGCCGCTTTTAAGATTAACCACCATTCAAGCCTCCAATGGAGACTTGATTTTAAGAGCATTTGAGTAAGGTCATTTGTTTTTCAATTTGTCTTGAACGGATTGCAAGCGGTGGAGCAGTTCCGACGTTGACGGTGTTGTTTTCTTTGGAGGCTCGATTTGTGCGGCAGTAAATTTCAAATTAGCGTTGGGCTGTGCGCGGTAAATCGCACTGCGCGCCGCGGCGTCCATGAGGGCGCGCTCCAACTCCTCTTGCGTCGCCGACTTTGGCAAGTAGCGAAACACATTCAATTCATTGACGGCTTCGGTAATCAAGCCGACATCGACGGTATCGGTCAGCACAATAATGATGAGTTGCGGGTATTGGCGCACAACGGCTTGAAGAAAATCGAGCCCTTCGTAATCGTCCAACTTCAGTTCGCTCACAATCACCGCTGGTGGCGCGTCGCCGATAAGTTTCAACGCCTCGACCACAGTGGCGGCGGTGCGAATCGTGAAATGCTTTGAAAGCCGAAGTTGAAGGCGCGCGATTTCATCAGGCGTGAAACCGACAAAGAGCGCGTCGTATTTGGGAATCGTCAGGTCAGACTTGACGTCGTTTTTTGACATCGCCGCTGTTGCAACCGGCTTCAAGGTGGAAAGTCGGTCGTAAATCTGAACGCCAAGTCGAACCACGTTCAACAGTGCGTCGTTGCGACAGGGTTTATTGAGGTATCGGAAAATTTCGCCCGCATTCACCGAGTTCATCACGCTTTCTAAATCGGCGTAGCCCGTCAGCAAAATGCGAATCGTGTTCGGACTGGCTTGCTTAGCGCGTTTGAGCAACTGATGCCCGCGCATGCCCGGCATACGCTCGTCGCTAATCAACACCTTAATCGGATACTTGGATAAAAGCTCTAACGCCTTCGGTCCGTCTTCTGCCGTATGAACGACGTAATCAACTTCCAATAAATCGCGCATAGACGAGAGAACCAGCGGTTCATCATCAACAAGAAGGATATGTGATGTGTTTTTCATAACCGTGTTCCGTGATAGACTTCGGGTAGGAAACCAATCGCCGAAATTACAGGTTTCTATGAAAGTTAAAAACGCCCCAACAAAAACTTAAAGAAAATGCAATAAAGCTGGGATTTAAGAAAGTCTGGGCGCAAAGCCGTATATTCGCGCGCGATTTTCAAAATCCGCAGTGCTATTTTCGGCAGCTCGTAATTAGAGTAGTTCCTTTGTCGCAGTCTCAACTTTCGCAACCAATCTCTTAACCATTTATGACGATTCGCCGTCGCGAAGACATTCGCAACATTGCCATCATCGCTCACGTTGATCATGGAAAGACCACGCTCGTTGATGCGATTCTCAAACAAACCGGCACGTTCCGAGACAATCAAAAAGTCGAGGAGCGCATTATGGACTCCAATCCGCAAGAAAAAGAACGCGGGATTACCATTTTCGCCAAGAACGCGGGATACAATTACAAAAATCACAAAGTCAATATCGTCGATACGCCCGGACACGCCGATTTCGGCGGCGAAGTCGAGCGCATTTTGAAAATGGTCGACGGTGCCTTGCTCTTGGTCGATGCGCTTGAAGGACCAATGCCGCAAACGAAGTTCGTCTTGCGCCGCGCGCTCGAAGCGGGTTTGAAGGTCATCGTCGTCATTAACAAAGTCGACCGCCCGAATGCGCGCCCTTTGCAAGTCATTGACGAAGTGCTTGACCTCTTCATTCACTTGGGCGCGAACGATGAGCAAATTGATTTTCCTTACATCTTCGCCTCCGGCAAAGCGGGTTACGCCAAGCGCACGCTTGAAGAAGAAGGCAAAGACATCACGCCTTTGCTCGATATGATTTTGGAAAAAATTCCCGCGCCCGAAGCCGACATCGACGCACCATTCCAAATGCTCGTCAATTCGCTCGATTACAGCGATTACTTGGGCAAAATCGTCGTCGGCAGAATCATGAAAGGCAAAGTGAAGCCGGGCGACCCGGTAGTCGTCGTGGAAAAAACAGCGTCAGACGTTTCAGTCAAAAAGGCGAAAGTGGCTAAACTCTTTCTCTTTGAAAAGCTTGGCAAGGTGGAAGCATCGGAAGCAACTGCGGGCGATATTGTCGCGCTCTCAGGCATCGAGGAAGGCAACATCGGCTCAACGCTCTGCCACCCCGATTTTCCCATTGCGCTCGAGCCGCTCTCGATTACCGAGCCGACGGTCTCGATGTTTTTCTCGGTTAATAATTCGCCCTTTGCTGGCAAAGAAGGCAAGTTTGTTACCAGTCGTAACCTTCGCGATAGGCTTTACAAAGAAGTCATCACCAACGTCGCGATGAAAGTCGAAGATACCGACAGTGCCGACACGTTCAAGGTTTCCGGTCGCGGCGAATTGCATCTTTCCGTGCTGATTGAAACCATGCGTCGCGAAGGCTTCGAGCTCCAAGTCTCGCGTCCCGAAGTAATTTTGAAACGCGATGAAAACGGCAGATTGCTCGAACCTTACGAAGCCGTTACGATTGACGTGCCGCAGGATTTCGTCGGCATTGTCATTGAAAAAATGGGCAAGCGCAAGGGCGATATGAAAAATATGGTCTCGCTCGAGGGCGGTATGACGCGCTTGGAGTTTGAAATCCCAACGCGCGGTTTGCTTGGATTCAGTTCGGAATTTGTGATGGATACCAAAGGCGAAGGCATTTTGACGCACATCTTCAAATCCTACGAGCCTTACAAGGGCGAAATTGTGTCGCGCCAATTGGGTGCGCTGGTTGCCTCTGAAACCGGCGAAGCCGTCGCATATGCGCTGGCGCAGCTCGACGACAGAGGCATCTTCTTCATCGAAGCGGGAACGCCCGTTTATGAAGGCATGGTCGTCGGCGAATCGGCGCGCGATTTTGATATGACCGTCAATGTTTGCAAGACGAAGAAACTCACCAACATGCGCGCCTCCGGCTCCGATGATGCGTTGAAAATTACCCCGCCGCGCAAACTCACGCTCGAGCAATCGCTCGAATTCATCAACGACGACGAACTCGTCGAAGTAACCCCGAAATCCATTCGAATCCGTAAAAAGATTTTGGACGAAACCACGCGCAACCGCGAAGCTAAACGCAAAAAATCTACCGCCGAAGTCGAAGCCTAAAAGGGCAGAACAATATTCACACGAAAGCCCTCGCAAAGAGGGCTTTTTCGTTTTTGAACGCTCGATAGGAGTTGCGGAGCGGCTTACTCAATTTTTCGCTTTTGGAACCACAGTTCGCCGGCATTGAGCGCGAAGCGCAAGCGGAAGATGTTTTCTTGAATGAGGTTTTGCGCCGTTGTGCCGCGCAAGGCATATTCGAAGTTGATATCGAAGCGAGAAAATTCGCCCGAAACAGGAATCCCGACGCCCGCCGTAAAGCCGATTTCATCAATCGCTGTGCCCGCAAGGCGAAGCGGCGTTTGGTGATAATACGCGCCGGCTCGATACGCCAAGCGTTGAAAGAAACCCGCACGTCGCTCGCGGCTCGGCTGTTTTTCGCCGCCAATGCCAAGACGAAACGAATTTCGCGCGTAGGAGACATCTTCACCGAAGTATTGGAACGCCGACCAATTCTGCACCACTGCATCAAGCCCAAGCAAATACCTGTCGCTTAAATACGAAACGCCCAGCGCGAGCGTTGATGGAAGCGTAACTGCGCCTGTTGGACTTTGAAGCGTATCGGCAATTCCGTTTCCGCTTAGAAAATCGCGTCGCTCGCCGTTCAAGGTTGAACCTGTGGTGAACGACGCGCCGACAGTGAACAAGTCGGTGCGAGAAAAAAGTCTCGGCTTCGTGTAAGAACCGCCGAACGTGAAAGTCGTGCCCGACGCGCGCTCCTCAATGGTATTTACAAGTTGCGGCGTGAGCGCACCGCCGAAGAAAGTCTCTCGCGTACGCTCAATTGTTCCGAACATAATGTTCATTGAAACGCCCACGCGCACCGTGCCTCTGAACCGATTATTATACGGCGTGAACGCAAGCGCAAGCGGCACGGTGCTCAATCCGCCAATGCCGCGATAGCGATACTCGAGGCTCGTAGTATCGGTTTCAGGCAGTTCAAGACGTCCGATTTGTCGCTGGTTGTAATCCAACCGCGAGTAAGGGTAAATGCCTGTGGCGAAAACGCTTTTCCAAATCGGAACGGCGAAGCCCGCACCGTTGAAGCCCGTAAAAGCTTGATATGTTGAGCCGAGATTGCCCGTCGCTGAAAAGCCCGCGTAGGATAAATCGCCCACAATGCGCGTCGTGTTAATCGCTGAAAGCATCGCAGGATTGACGCGATTGATGTAAAGCGAATTCGGAACGGCAACGCCCACATAACCCATGCCGCTCGACTGAGACGAAGGCAAATACGTCAAGTCCCCAATCCCGAAGACGGAATAGAGCGACCCTTGTGCGCGAAGTGAGAACGAGAAACAAACGACGGCGAGAAACACAAAGAAAACTTTTTTCACAGTCAAGGTGGTCAATAATTTCAGTGGCAAGATAGGATGTTTTTTAGTGAATGAGGCGACCGATTCTCTCCCAACGAATCGTTCGGATTTTTTCAAACACATTGGACAACGGCACATCGGGATTCCACGACCAATAAATCATCAACGCCGCGCCAATAATGTGCGATTCAGGCACAAACCCCCAGTAGCGCGAATCGTGCGAGTTGTCGCGATTGTCGCCAAGCATAAAATAATAGTTCTGCTCAACTTGATAAGTTGTGGTCGGCTTGCCGTCCACATAAACCGTTCCGCCCATGAGCGCGACGCTGTGCGATTCATATTCCAAAACCGATTTGTAAAGATAAAACGATTGTTCATTGAGCGTGAGCGTATCGCCTTTTTTCGGCACGCGCACTTTGCCGTAGTTGTCGCGATTGAAGGTCGAGTAAAAGGGGAATATCGCGCGGTCGGCTTTTCCCGACGGCTCGAGGTCGTCTCCGAATTTAGCGTTGGCAGGAAGTGCTTGTTCAACATCATCGACATAGACGATTTTGTTTTTGATTTCAATCGTCTGACCCGGCGTTGCCACACACCGCTTGATGAAGTTGGTTTCTTTGTCGTGCGGGAACTTAAAGACGACGACGTCGCCTGCCTCAACGGCTTTGAGTGACGGCAAGCGTTGGTCGGAAAAGGGAATCGGCGCGCCGTAAAGGAACTTATTGACCAGCAAAAAATCGCCGACAAGCAACGTGTTTTCCATTGAAGCAGAGGGAATGCGATAGGCTTCTACAACGAAGGCGCGAAGCATAAAGGCGATGATGCCCGCGAATAAAATTGCTTCTACCCAGTCGCGCCACCAATGGGCATTCTCGGCGCGCGCCGCATCGTCATTCGGACGCTCTTGTGCATGCTTGTCGTTCATGCCCGTTACTTCAAAATTGTTCCTAACCGACTCCACCGCACCGACGCGAATTTTCCGATGATGTTAAAAAGCGACAATTCAGGATTCCACGACCAATAAATGAAAAGCGGCGAGCCAACGATGTTCGATTCAGGCACATAGCCCCAGAAGCGCGAATCGAGCGAATTGTCGCGATTGTCGCCAACCATAAAGTAGTAATTCTGCTTGACAATGTAGGTGGTGGCAGGTTGTCCGTTGAGCATGACTTGACCGTTCACCAAGCGCGCTTGATGCCCTTCATATTCCAAGAGGTAGCGATAGTATTCGTAGTTCTGTGCATTGAGCGTGAGCGTGTCGCCTTTTTTGGGAATGCGAATCGGTCCGTAGTTGTCCTTGTTGTAGGGTGCGTATCGGGGAAAAATCGCAGGGTCAGGATAATTGGGCGGCAGACACTCACCGATGAACTGTCCTTGTTCAGGCAAAGGCGACTCGACGCCGTCGACATACATCACGCGGTTTTTGATTTCAAGCGTCTGACCTGCAACGGCGACGCATCGCTTCACATAGTTTTCATCAGTGCGAGGCTGAATGAAGACGACAATATCGTTTTGCTTCACTTCGCGAAAGCCGGGCAAGCGATAGCCGATAATCGGCAAACGCGGTCCGTAAGTGAGTTTGCTGACGACGAGAAAATCGCCGGGCAAAATCGTGCGCTCCATTGAGCCTGTGGGCACATTGTAGTTCTGAAACAAAAACGTGTTGATGAGAAACGCGGCGACAACGGCAAAGACGAGGGCGTTCAGCCATTCGCGCAGTGCCGACGGCTTTTCACCTTCCGACTTTTTCTCCGAAGCCTTTGATTTAGAGGTGTTGGATTTTGATGACGGTGAGTTCATGTCAAAGTGCGGTTTATCTCGTTGCGCACGAAAATAGACAAAATGAGCGTTATCATCGTTGGATTTAATTTGCCCCTCCTTTGAGGTTTTAGCATGAAGGTCAGAGCGTCAAAGTTAGCGAGTCCGCTTGATTCTTTTGGGTTTGCTCGCCCAGCAGGTCGTTTATTTCAGGGAAGGGATTGTGATACTGCCAACCGAGAGAGCCTGTTTTTCGCAAGTGCTCCAAGCGGCGAATGGTCAGTTCTGCGAAAATCGGGTCGTTATCCATCGTCAAGACGCGGCGTTTCAAGAGTTCTCCGACAATCAGCGTTGTGCCAGCGTGAGAGAAGAAATCCGTAATCGTATCGCCTTCACGACTGCTTGCTTTCACAATCCGCTCAATCGCTTTTATCGGTTTTTGAGCATAACAGCCGGGCACATTTTCATGCATTCTGTAAAAAACTTGTTGAACATCAACCCACACATTTCCAGCGCGAATGTGTTCTGATTTGCTTCGCTGAAAATTTTCAGTTTTTTGACCATTAACTTCTTTGTAGTATCCCCGCAAAATTTTGGGAATGTCGGTGTATTCCGCCTCGACGTTGAAGTAAGCATTGCCTTTGGTGTAATACAAACATTCTTGCCGAACCGCCATCCAATTTTTCTGCGTGCCGTATCCGCGCTGATTTCGCATCGTGATGAAGCTACGCGAAACGAGTTCTGAGTATTTTCTCATCATCATCATAAAATCGGGCAGGGGTTGAAAATGTTCTTTTTGGTCTGCGCCAAGCCACACATAAAGGCTTGCGTTTTCAGAAAGAATGGTCAAGGTGTTTTCAACCCACTTTTGCGAAAAACTCATATACCCGCTCAAATTCATCTTGAACAAGTTGCCTGTGTTCTCGTTACCGACAACGACATTATACGGCGGGTCTTGAACGGCAAGCGTTGCCTTTTCTGCACCAAACAACTTCAACACATCGCTTTGACTTGTTGCATCTAACACGCCGACTCGATGTCCCCTAACGCCGTCTTCCCAAACTTCGCCCGGCTTCAAGCAACAAAAGGGAAGAAGACGCTCGCGGAGTTCGGCATCGGCATCTAATCTTCCAAACGGTTCTTTGGACATCTTACTTAATCTTTAATGACAAAAATACAATCGGCTAAACAGTGATAGAGTTTCCCTGCATATGAAAACGCTACGCGTAAATCATTAATGTCTTTCTGCATAAACTTGTCGAGATATGCTTTAATGGCTGGTTTCAACAGGTCTAAGTTACGCCGCAACTTCCAAGCGACGTCGTTGTCGCTTCTGTCAACCAAGATGACAAATAGACGATTCGCCGCATCAAACCGCATTTCGCCTTGATGTTCATACAGATTTTGGATTAACTCTCTTGGATTGGCAACCGTCTCGTCCAGCACTCGATTGCGCATATCGGTGATGCTTTTTAAGATTGATAAACTCTCGTTTGTATTACGATCTCTCAACTTTTGGACGATTTCATAGTAAGTGTCATCTGATTTTTTATGAGTCTGAAAAGCTATGTTTAATTTTTGCGCGCCTTTTTTGAGTTCAGTAAGTTCGGGTTTCAATCCGAGTCCTTTGCGTTTTGCTTCAATGAAGTTTGCAGGCAAATAGGTGACTTTTAAGTCAAATGGAATTTGATTGACAAAAAATCTACTTTTTTGATTTGACCGATGGCTGGAAGAACGATAGGATGGGACTTAAAGATATTCTCGATAAGAATCGATGACCAATGATTATACCAACTGCATAGCACGTAGCCTTGAACGCTTCGTTGAATCTCGCCGTCCAACTGTGCTGAAATCTCGTCATATGACTGATAAACTTTGATGAAGTCATTGACGAGGTGTTTGTCCAGACTGTTCTTGTAATCTCCGCCCCAGTCATAATGTCTTAGCTTGTAAAGTTCAGATGTCAACTTTTGCTCGTCATATGTTTTGCTTGTTTCCATATGCTTGCGCTTGATAAACTCATCTATCTGACGATGCGCATTTTCCAATCCGATTGATTGTAACTCTTCAAAGACAGCTTTTGATTGAACGCCCAATGTTGACTTTGGCAGACTGAGTTTTAAGTCGGAAATAAGTTCGGATAGCAACTGTGTGCGGGTCAGCGATTTCACTTTCAGCCAGAGTAGCCCAGATGAATTAAAGTTAAAATCGAAAAGATTGTTTGCATCGTAGCGAGATTTCCAAAAAGAGAACGGCTTCATTTCCATGGAAAATTGACGGCAACTTTAAGTTTATTTTTACAAACAAACAGGATTTCGTGACTCCCTGCAACGCTACCCTTTCCGCCGCGACTGCGAACATATGGTTTAGCCTCTATCTGAACTTCCTTATACCGTGAAATCAGACGACGCAACTCTGCCACGCTTGGATAACTTCTATCGTTAAAACTAATCAACCAGTAGGGGATTTCTGATGCTAACTCAAAAAGTTTTGCAAATGAGTCCATCACTTCGGTTTTTTTGTCAAAGCCGCTCCAAAGTTGCGGAGCATATCGCTTTGTGGCATTGATGAATTTTTTATCGCGCCAAGCACGTGTGAATGTTTCTGGCAAGTGGTAAAATGCTTGGTAATCTGCGTGGCTATCGGTATAAGGTGGGTCTAAATATATCAGGTCTGCGCCGTCCACATGGGGTAGCCACTCTAATATGTTCGCATTAAAACTGCGATTGTTTTTTCCGTTGTCAAAGACGGCATTGTTGTATTCTGGAACGAGCGATTTGAAAATGTCGGCGATGGAGCGGGCAATACTCGGGTTGCGTTTAACGCGCGCAGGATTTGCCGCATATGAAAGTGCTTGATTGTGCGCAAAGTGTCCCATAATCACTTTACGGGTCAAACTTCGATTCATGACGGCAAAGGCTAATGCTTTCTTGTAGACGGAGTCAAGTTGCTCGATGTTGGCGCGAAACGAATCCAAAAAATGTGCTTCTTGCTCCTCGAAAAAAACGCCAGCAAATAAGTCTTGCATCAGCGTTCCTGCGGCGGGGTTTTCATGCAGAAGTATCTCGATATCGGAGTTCTCTAATTTTTCCCGACAGTTCTCAATTAAAATTAATCCAATTTGATGATTAAAGAGAAGGAAGTCATTAGTCAAAACCTCAATTCCGAGTTGTTTGAAAAGAAATGCAATGCTTTGAGAACCCGCAAATCCATCAATCGCTCTTTGAATGCCTTTCGGAATAAATTTCGCAATCCAATCGCGAATCGCATACTTTGCGCCCAGATATTGCGGTTGTGGAAAGCGGAATACATCGAATCGATATTGTTCAAACAACATCTGCGTTTAATCTTCATCAATGCTGAGCACGGCGAGGAACGCTTCTTGGGGCACTTCGACTCTGCCAACTTGCTTCATGCGCTTTTTGCCTTCCTTTTGCTTTTCAATGAGCTTGCGTTTGCGCGAAATGTCGCCGCCGTAGCACTTGGCAAGCACGTTTTTGCGCATTGCGCCAATCGTCTCGCGTGCAATTACGCGACTGCCAATCGCGGCTTGAATCGCTACTTCGAACATTTGTCGCGGAATAATCTCTTTCAATTTTCCTGCAACTTTTCTGCCCCACTCGTAAGCCTTTGACTTATGAACGATGATGGAGAGCGCGTCGACCGGCTCGCCGTTGAGAAGCATATCCAACTTGACCAAGTCGGATTCCCGATACCCAATGTAGTCATAGTCCAGCGATGCGTAACCTTTGGAGACGGATTTCAGCTTGTCGTAAAAATCAAAAATGATTTCGGAAAGCGGAAACTCGAAGGTGAGCTCGGCGCGTGTCGGGTCGAGATACTTTGTGTCTTTGTATTCGCCGCGTCGGTCAATGGCAATCTTCATGATGTTGCCGATGTATTCCGTCGCCGTGATGATGGAGGCTTTGATATACGGCTCTTCGACTTTCTCGATTTTTCCCGCGTCGGGCATTTGTGCGGGGTTATCGACTTTGAGCACTTGACCGTCGGTGGTGTGCACAAGATACTCCACGCTCGGCATCGTGGTGATGATGTTCATATTGTATTCGCGCTCCAACCGCTCTTGAACGATTTCCATGTGCAAGAGTCCTAAAAAGCCGCAACGAAATCCAAAGCCGAGCGCAACGGAACTTTCAGGCGTATAGACCAGCGAAGAGTCGTTCAGAGAGAGTTTATCGAGCGAATCACGCAGTTCTTCAAAGTCTTCGGAATTGACGGGGTAAATGCCGCTATAGACCATCGGCTTAACTTCCTTGTAGCCCGGAAGCGGTTCAGCGGCACCATTTTCTGCGGTTGTAACCGTGTCGCCGACCTTCGTATCCTTGACGTCTTTAATCGAGCAAATCAGATAGCCGACGTTGCCCGTTTCCAGAATCGGCGCAGGCTGTTTGGTGATGCCCAGCGTGCCGATTTCTTCAGCACGAAACACTTTTCCGTTGGCAAAGAATCGGACACTGTCGCCGACTTTGAGCGAGCCATCAACGACTCTGATGTATGCCACTGCGCCGCGATATGCGTCAAAGACGGAATCAAAAATGAGAGCGCGTAAGGGTTTATCGACGTTCGCCGGCGGCGCGGGAATGCGTGCAACGACGGCTTCCAAAATGTCTTCAATTCCAATGCCCGCTTTGGCAGAGGCTAATACAATTTCCTCTTCTTTCGCGCCGATGAGGTCGATGATTTGCTGTTTGACTTTCGGAATGTCGGCGGAAGGCAAATCAATTTTGTTGATGACGGGAATGATTTCCAAGCCTGCGTCAATGGCGAGGTAAAGGTTGGCGATGGTTTGGGCTTCGACGCCTTGTGCGGCATCGACGACGAGAATCGCGCCTTCGCACGCCGCCAGCGAGCGCGAGACTTCGTAGGTGAAATCGACGTGTCCGGGCGTATCAATCAAGTTCAAAATATACAGCGCGCCGTTTTTCGCCGCATAGCGCATTTGAATCGCATGTGATTTAATCGTAATTCCGCGCTCGCGCTCCAAATCCATATCGTCCAAGAGTTGGTTCATCATTTCGCGATGCGAAACGGTTTTCGTCGTTTCAATCAGCCTATCGGCGAGGGTGGATTTGCCATGGTCGATGTGCGCGATGATGCAAAAATTTCTAATTCGCTCTTGCAGTGAAAGTCCTGCTTTGGTCGTCGGTGCAAGTGATGCGCTTTGCATAGTTCAGAGATAGTTTGATAAAGAAGTGGCGAATATACGAAATCGCGTTTCAAGATATACGGTTTCAATCGGGCTTCTGATAAAAGCGTTTCCAAAACTATCGTTATCTTATCTTGAAACCGAAAAAAATTGCTCATGAAAGCCTCAACGCCTCAATCGCTCGCGCAGACATATGTCGCAAACCTTAATTCCGAGTTTCGTAAAGATGCACGCGAGCATACCTATCGAAAAACGCTTCAAGAATTTATTGAATCGCTCGGCAAAACGGCAGGGAAAAACCTCTCTGCGAAAAACGAATTGGAACGGCTCAAAGGCAACATTGCGCCCGACCTGACCATTGAGGAAAACGACGTGCCTATCGGCTGGATTGAAACCAAAGACGTCGGCGTTTCTTTGGATAAAACCGAAAAAACCGACCAACTCATCGGCTATAAAAAACAGCTTTCAAACCTTATTCTGACCAATTATTTGGAGTTTCGCTGGTTCGTTGCAGGCGAAGAAAAATTGCGCGTCAAACTTTGCGAAGAAAAACAGGGTGAACTTATCTTGATTGAAAAAAACCTTGATGAAGCCCTCGCGCTCTTCACAGAATTTTTCAACACAGAGAGCGTTACGATTGATTCGCCGAAAAAACTCGCCGAGCGAATGGCGTCGTTTGCAAAGCTCATCAAAGTCGCCGCAGAGCGGACGGTCGCGGAGAACGCCGACTCGCCGCTTAACGCCATGCTCGCCGACATCCGCGATACCTTGATTCCAAGCCTATCCATAGAAGACTTCGCCGATATGTATGCGCAGACCGTAACCTACGGACTCTTCGCCGCATGGCTCAACTCAAACGCGCCCGAAAAATTTTCGCCCGAACTCGCATTTAAATCCATTCCCGCTACCAGCCCGTTTCTCAAAAAGTTTTTTACTTACCTCTCCACCATTGAGCAACTCGAGTCGATTCAGTGGATAAACGACGTGCTCGTCCGCACGCTTCAATCAGCAAACCTGCAAGATATCCTCAAAGATTTTGGCAAAGGCACGATGCAACGCGACGCCGTTGTGCATTTCTACGAAACCTTCCTTGCCGCCTACGATAAAGAAACTAAAAAAGACAGAGGCGTTTTTCATACGCCTGAACCCGTCGTCAGCTTCATCGTCCGCTCCGTCGATAAACTCCTGCAATCGCATTTTCAAAAGCCCGACGGTCTCGCCGATAAAGACGCCATCGTTCTCGACCCTGCCACCGGCACAGGGACTTTTCTTTACGCCGTCGTTACCCAAATTCACGAGACGCAATCGAAAAAAGGACAACAAGCGTTCTGGAATGAATACGTCGAGAAAAATCTCCTGCCGCGCCTCTTCGGCTTTGAATTGATGATGGCGCCTTACGCCGTCGCGCATCTTAAACTCTCGCTACACCTGCGTGAACTCGGCTACAAACCCAAACAGGAGTTGCCAATCGGCGTTTATCTGACCAACGCGCTCGAGCCGGGCATCCGTGCCAAAGACGCACTTGGACTCGGCAAGTTCATTGTCGATGAAGCCGAAAAAGCCGCCGAAGTCAAAAAAGAAAAAAAGGTTATGGTTGTGCTGGGAAACCCGCCCTACAAAGGCTCGTCGCTTAACCCAAGCATCATCGAGTTTATTGATAACGAAACCCAGAAAAAGCGCAAGGAAAAAACCTACATCGGCAAATTGATTGACGATTACAAAATCGTTGACGGCAGAAAGTTAGAGGAAAGAAATCCGAAGTGGCTTCAAGACGATTACGTCAAGTTCATTCGCATCGCCCAAAAGCGCATCGAGACCACCGGCTACGGCGTGTTGGCATTCATCACCAATAACGGCTTTATTGATAATCCCACCTTTCGCGGTATGCGCCAATCGCTGATGAACACCTTTGACGAAATCTACATTTTGGATTTGCACGGTAGTGCGAAGAAAAAGGAAAAAGCCCAAGACGGCGCGAAAGATGAAAACGTATTCCCGATTCAGCAGGGCGTTTCCATCAATCTGTTCGTTAAGAAAAGCCAACCGCACACCAAACCCGCAACGGTTTTTCACGCCGACCTCTATGGACAGCGCAACTTCAAATATCAATTCCTCTCGGAAGCCGATATTCAAGGCGTCAAATGGAAGAAACTCGCGCCCAAATCGCCAAACTATTTCTTTGCTCCCAAAAATGAGCGAAAAAGCAGTCAGTATCAGAAATTTTGGAGCATTAAAGACATTTTTCTCATCAATAGCATGAGCATCACGACAGGGCGGAAGCACTTCGCGGTCGATTTTGAACGAGGCGCGCTTGAGAAACGCATTGAGAAGTTTCGCAACCCATCTTTTAGCGATAGAGAAATTACTACTGAATTTAGGTTGAGCGATACCCGAGATTGGAAACTGTCAGAATCCCGCAAAAACCTTTTGAACGATAAGCATTGGAAGTCTCACTTCGTCTCCATTCTCTATCAACCGTTTGATGTTCGATACACCTATTTTAGCCAGAATGTGCTTGAAATGCCTCGCGAGAAAGTGATGCAACAGATGTTTGACAACAACTTGGCACTGCTCACTTTAAGAAATTCGCGCAGTCCAAACGATTGGAATTTTGTATTTGCGACCAACCTCATTTCTGAAAAGAGTGCGATAACGCCTTTGGATAATTGCTATCATTTTCCGCTTTATGTTTATCACAAACTGCAGAACGGTTCGGAAATTGACGATGTAACAGACGAAAAGCAAGCCAATCTCAACTCAAAGTTTGTTAAGGAATTAGAAACAGCGATAAAGCGCAAGGCGAAGCCGGAAAGTATTTTCTATTACATTTATGCCGTTTTGCACTCGACACGTTATCGTTCAGAATATGCCGAGTTCTTGAAGTCGGATTTTCCGCGTGTTCCGTTGCCGAAAAGTGAGGCGCAGTTTAAATCGCTGGCATCTTTAGGCGAAGCATTAGTCGAATATCATTTACTTAACCCGCAGAAGTTTGCAAAGTTGAAATTGACGCTTGCGGGCAAGGACGTGGCGGACGAAGCCAACCGCGTGATTGAGAAGCCAATGTTTGACGAGCGCGAAAATCGGGTTTATATCAACAAGGCGATTTACTTTGAAGGTGTAGAAAAAGAGGTATGGCTGTTTCAAATCGGCGGCTATCAGGTGATAAGCAAATGGCTCTCGGAGCGCAAAGAGCGCGTGCTAAGTTTAAGCGACGCCGAAACGGTTCAGAAAATCATCATTGCTCTGCGCGAGGCGATTCGGATAATGACGGCGATTGATAAAGTCATGTGAAAATATGCTCAGAACTTGAACGCATGGCTCGTAGAGCAGTTGGAAAAATCTATTTGAAGCGCACGCTCTTCGCTAAAACAACGCAAGTTTTTTGGCTCGTTGTAAGTCAGCCGCTACGCCTCCACTTGCGCCATTGGCTTTTCAAACTTGATTTCTAAATATCCATCAACCATTGCCGCCTCTTTTGGCGGAAGACCGGCGAGCGAATCGGGCAAGACGATTTCGCGCGTGCGTGTGCCGACGGAAAGCGACAAGACCGCGCCGAGCCGCGAGAGTTCAATTTTATCCGTCGCCGCAAAGGGCAACTTCACGCGCAAAGTTGAGCCGTCCTCATCTTGACGAATTGAGACGGGTTTTTCATCGTAGAACAGGTCGGCGGGATTTCTCTCGCCGTAAAGCCGTTTGCCGAGTTCGCGCAAGCGTTCAATCCCCGTTACCTCGCTTTTGAAAAGCGGCACGCGGAAAATCGGCATCGGTGAAAAATCATTTTCAATCGCCGATAAATACTTTTGTTGCGATTCATACCACTCGTCCATAAACCCCTCTTTGGCGTCATCGGGAATCACTTTATTGACAATCGCCGCATCGACGTGCATGCCGTAAAGGCTGAGATAGGTCAAAGCGCGTTGCGATTCGGCAATCACCATTTTTTCAGGATTCATCACGAGCCGCGCCGAAGTGAGGGCTTTTTTGTCTAAAATCTCGCGAATATCTTTGAGGCGGTCGAGCGACCTATCCCAAACGCCGACCACATTTTCAGGCGCGACGATTTTGTTTAAGCCCGGCGTTACTTTGGAGACGGGGCGAAGCACGGGCGCAAGGATAAATTTCTCAATCGTACGGGTAATTTTTAACAGCCACGCCAGCACTTCGGGAAGAGACAGAAGTCGCAAACTCTCGCCCGTCGGCGCCATATCCACCACGACCACGTCGTAAGTGCCTTTTCCGTAGAAGTCGCGCAAACGAAGCAGGCTGAACAGCTCCGCCATGCCCGGAATTGAGGCGAGTTCGGCGGCAATCGTCTTATCGGCACCGAGCTGCATCAAGAGGCTGGCGACGAAGTCGCGAATGACGCCCCAATTTTCGTTGAGTTCAACATATGGGTCAATTTCAACCGCATCAAGATTCGGTAGCACGGGTTGAATTTGAGCGGAAAGCGGCACGCCCAGTGAATCAGAAAGGCTATGGGCAGGGTCGGTCGACATCACCACTGTCCGCAAGCCAACATCGGCACACCGAATCGCCGTCGCCGCCGCCGAACTCGTTTTGCCAACGCCCCCTTTGCCTGTGAAGAAAATAATTCGAAGCTGTTTTTTGTCGTTCATTCTAATGGGTTAACGCTCGATTAAATTTCAATCAGATGTTGGACGCAATGTAACACTTTTTATTGGGAAGTAAGCGATAAACTGGTGCTGTGGGGCAAGATTAAATCCGTATCGAATAAATAAGGCCCGCTAGCAGAGTGCCAGCGAGCCTTCCCTCATCACCCAAAACAAAACACAAAAATAAGCTGTGTTATCTTCTGCATGATATAAGCGCAAGTTCCGTGCCAAAGTTGTTTTCCGCGTTTTTCTTCAAAATTAAGCAATTCCTTGCGCGTTTATCGTTACGAATCGTAGCGGGCATTTCTTTTGTAAATTACCTTTTGTAGCAATCAAGCGTAAATTCCACGTAATTTCAAGGTTTTGGCGACTTTATCAATCGCCAAAATGTAAGCCCCAATGCGCAAGGTCGTGTTGTGCTGAATTGCGGTTTCCCAAACGGCTTCAAAAGAACTTTTCATGGCGCGCTCTAAGCGACGATTGACCCGTTCGAGCGACCAGAAGTAACCTTGCCTATCTTGCACCCACTCAAAGTAAGAAACGGTTACGCCGCCAGCGTTGGCTAAGATATCGGGGACGGTGCGAATGCCGCGTCCGAAGACAATCGGCTCGGCGTCGGCGGTCATCGGACCGTTCGCGCCTTCGACAATCAATCGGCATTTGAGTTTATCGGCGTTGCGTGCGGTGATTTGGTCTTCTTCTGCCGCTGGCACAAGCACGTCGCATTTGAGTTCCAAGAGTTCGGCATTGGTAACGCGGTCGCCAGCATTGAAGCCGTCGAGCGTTCTATGTTCATTCACATACTCAATGGCTTTGGTGATGTTGATGCCGTTTGGATTATACCAACCGCCGTTGACATCGCTGATTCCGACGATTCGGCATCCTTGTTCGTAGAGCAGTTTGGCGGAAATTGAGCCGACATTGCCAAAGCCTTGCACGACCACATCGGCATTAAGCGGGTTCATGCCCAAGCGTTCCATTGCGGCAAGGGTGCAAATCATCACGCCTCGACCTGTGGCTTCTTTGCGTCCGAGCGACCCGCCAATGATGAGCGGCTTGCCTGTAACGACGGCGGTTTCGGTGCGTTGCACATGCATCGAGTATGTGTCCATAATCCACGCCATCGTTTGTTCATTCGTGTTCATATCGGGTGCAGGAATGTCTTTATCAGGTCCGAAAACCGACATCATGTTTGCCGTGTAGCGACGGGTGATTTTTTCAAGCTCAACGCGCGAGAGTTTAGAGGGGTCGCACTTCACCGCGCCTTTTGCGCCGCCAAAGGGCAAGTTCAAAATCGCGCACTTCCACGTCATCCACGCGGCAAGGGCTTTGACCTCGTCAAGCGTTACATCGGGTGCGTAGCGAATGCCGCCTTTGGAAGGTCCGAGCGTATCATTATGCACGACGCGGTAGCCCTCGAAGACTTCAATCCGTCCATCATCCATCTGAATCGGAATGGAGGTGATGACTTGTTTGACCGGCGTTTTCAGATATTCATACACGCCATCTTCAAGATTCAAAATTTTGGCGGCGATGTTGAAGCGCTCCATCATCGACTCAAACGGATTTTCAATGTCTTTAATGGGCGCAGGCTCTTTGTAGGCGAGTTTTTCAATCTCAATGGTCATAGTTGGTTGTCTCCTGTTTTGAAAATGTAAGTTTGAAAATGGAAGTGCGAAATGATGAGGCTGGTGAGTTTAGATTGGAGAGAAACAGATGTCGTCATAGTTAAGTTGTTGGAGAACGAAATTACAAAAGCCATTGCGATTTCAAAACGAAACAATGCTGAAAGAATACCTGCGAGCCGAAGTTCAAAGTGGTTGATTGAAAAATAGGCTCACGCTTCATTCTCAACAGTTTGGATTCCTGTGTTTTTACAAGCATTTGGAAGATGGACTTCTCTTCGCTACGCTTCGTTCAGAATGACCGTATTGGTCAAACATATACTTAATTTTGAACGCATACTTAATTCAAGAAGTTGGGTTTAGGAGCATCGGGCGTCGTGCGAATTGGCAAGGTGAATGTGAGCGTCGCGCCTTCGCCGAGCACACTTTCTGCCCAGATGCTTCCGCCGTGCAGTTCGACAATTTGTTTTGCAATTGAAAGCCCCAGCCCCGTGCCGCGACTGCCGTGTTTGGATTGCGCTTGTCGATAGGCGTCAAAAATGTTTTCAAGTTCATTCGCCGGAATTCCCTCTCCAAAATCTTTCATCGAGCATCGCACGAACGCTCTGCCGTTTTGCAAGATTTTTTTGAGTGAGACGATGATTTGAGACTGGCGGTTTGAAAACTTAATTGCGTTGCTCATCAGGTTGGAAACCACACGTGCAATTCTTGTGAAATCAAAATAGAATTTTTCAATCGGCTCAAATTCTTTGACGACTTGAATTTCCTTCTCGTTCAATCCGAATTGGGCTTGCTCAATGACCAGTTCCACACACAGCAACAAATCATTCAGATGCAGGTCTAAGTTCACGGCTCTCGATTCATATTTTGAGAACTCCAAAATTTCTTGAATCAGGTTCGTGATGTTGACCGATGAGCGATAAATCTGCGTCATGATGTCTTGAAAGTGTTCGGGGTTCATTTGCGACGGCACGGCGGATTTCATCATTTCGCTGTATCCGTAAATGGCGGCAAGCGGGACTTTCATGTCGTGGACGACCATCGCGTAGAAGTTGTTTTTTATCGTCTCGAGTTGTCGCTTTTTCTTCTCGATTTCATAGTGCGGACGCAGGTCAGTGAGCACGGCAAACGCCCCTTCGAGTTCCAGTTCGCCCGCTTTGCCGACAATCAGTTGCGGCACGAACGAGACTTTGAACGGAATTTCTTCGCCGCTATTGGCAATGAGCGAGAGTTCGCCGTCGGCTTGCATTTTGCGCACATAGATTTGTTCATACATCTCTTTTGCGTGATTGAGCGACTTTGCCGCCGCAAAGCGTTCCAGCCTTTTTTCTTTCATTGCTTCCATTGCGTATCCCAGCATGCCTTTGAGAGCCGTGTTTACAAATTGAATTTTGCCTTCGGCATCAAAAATGATACAGCCGTAGGTTACATTCTCGACGAGGTTACGGTAGCGGGCTTCGGAACGGCGCAAGTTTTCATTTGCAGTATCTTTTTCGCGCGCTCTGAGGGCTGTGCGTATTGAAAGTGCCAGATGCTCGACCAACACAGAAACGAGTTTCATTCGCTCGGATAACGGCAAGATGCTATTGCCCAAATTTGAAAGCATCAATTGACCGAGCATAATATGCCCGATTCGTTTATGGTGGTCGTCATAGAGCGGAATGATAATTGCAGCGTGCTCATCACCCATCGCATAATCGTTCAGTGCATTTGTTCCGAAGTTTGCTTGGATTGGTTTTCCAAGCCGCCGTGCACGATAGGCTTTTTTGACATCACTTGGGCGATAAGCATAGAACAATCCCACATTGAACTCGTTTTGAAAGACAGTCTCAATGAGTTCTTTTGGCACAGGCTTACCACTTTGAAAGCGTTTTAAGAATCGACTTTCAACGGTTTGGTTCATCAATTGCGAGTGCGCTCGATGTATTGCCAGAGAAATCTTTTCCCCATCTTCATAGAAGACGATGCTGATGAATTGAAACCCAAACTTTTCAGTCAAGGCTTCGGCAACCGTGTGGGCTTTCTCTTCGATGCTCACCGATGTTTGGAATTGTTTAGCACTTTCAGAGAGCGCGTCAGTCAAGTCTCTTGTGAGTTCTACTTGTTGAATGCTTTGTTTATTGGTTTCTTTGAGTGTCTCAATTGAAAGTTCACAGCCAAGTTCGCGGGCGAAAAACGAGATGAGCGAAAAGGGTTCGCTGTATTGAACGGTTAGAGTTGCTAAGTCGCTTTGGGTTTTGAACGGTTCGTGTGTAATGTATCCAAATACTTCGCCGCGATAGCGAATCGGCGTAAGCAAAAATGCCTCTGCCGATGTTGCAAATCG
>FWPU01003527.1_pt1 | contig 28166 bp, 29 predicted proteins | sample 2228361 | NCBI WGS metagenome assembly FWPU01 (sample SAMEA103939777, study PRJEB20133) | metagenome
TCTTACTCAGTATATTCTGTATCGGATTCGCTTGCTATTTTCTTAAAGATTTCAAAAATTTGAGAATTTCTTTATATTCCATCGTATTTATAACATCATTTTTCTCAAGCCAGCCTCTTCTTGCCATTCCAATGCCCAGTTTCATCATCCAGAGTTGTCCTGTATGATGGGCATCGGTTCCTATATAAAACTTTCCACCTTTTTCCTTAGCCTTTTTTAAATAAATATCATACAAATCAAGTCTCTCATAATAAGCATTTATCTCAATCAATTTTCCTTTTTCAATTACTTTATCTATAACCGCTTCAATATCAAGGGGATAACCCTCTCTCTGTCCCAAAAGTCTTCCTGTGGGATGGGAAAGACCATGAACATAGGGATCTTCAAGTGACTTTAAAATTCTATCTGTATTATCTTTTTTAAATCCTGTATGAACTGCGACAACTACAAAATCTATTTCTTTCAAAATTTCCTCAGGATAATCAAGAGACCCATCAGGTAAAATATCTACTTCTGCACCCATTATAAGATAACATCCTATCTTTTTATCGTTTATTCTTTTTATTTCCTCCATCTTTTTCTTTAATTTAGAAATATCAAGACCTCCGGCATATTTTACTCCCTGAGAATGGTCACATATCGCCATATACTCATACCCCATTCTTTTGCCCCACACTGCAAGGTCTTCAAGGGTTGCAGAACCATCAGAATATTTTGAGTGCACATGCATATCTCCTTTTATATCATTATAATCTATTAAATCAGGTAATCTATCTTCAAGAGCAATTTCTATTTCACCTGTATCCTCTCTCATTTCCGGAGGTATCCACACAAGACCTATACTTTTATAAACTTCTTCCTCTTTTTCACCAGCAATTTTTTTATCTTTTTCAAAAACTCCGTATTCACTTATCTTCAGTCCTTTTTGCTTTGCTATACTCCTTAAATGGACATTATGTGCCTTTGAGCCTGTAAAATACTGAAGAGCAGACCCAAAAGATTCAGACTTTAGTGCCCTCAGGTCAACCTGAATGTTTCCTTCAAATATGCACGACCCTTTAGTTTCTCCTTGAGTTAGGATTCTATCTACTCCTTTAAGAGAACAAAAAATTTTAACTGCTTCTTTCATATCCTTTGTTGACACAAGTACATCAACATCTCCAACTGTCTCCTTCATTCTTCTGTAAGAACCTGCGGGGACAGCATCTATTATTTTTTTATGACTTCTAAGTTCCTTTATTATATCTTCCACAAGAGGGTAAATTTCACCAAGCAAAAATCTTTGTCTGCCTTTTTGCCAGAGTTCTATCCCTTTTATGATATTGTCAATTTTCTTTTGTCCCATCCCAGGAAGCTTTACAAGGGAACCATTTTTTAGCACCTTTTTCAAATCTTTTAGATTTTTAACACCCAGTTTCTGATAAGCAATAGCAATTGTTTTGGGTCCGAGAGAAGGTATTGATAAAAGAGGGATAATACCCTCTGGTATTTTAGAAAGTACCTCTTCTACATTTTTTATTCTGCCTGTTTCTATGTATTCCTGAATTTTCTTGCTTATGCCCTCTCCTATTCCTGGAATATCTTCTAATCTGCCTTCTTTATAAATTTTCTTTAAATCTTCTGGAATATCACTTATAACTCTTGCAGCTTTTCTGTATGCAAGAATCTTAAATTGATTTTCACCCAATATTTCAAGGGCATCTGCCATTTTAAAAAATATTTCAGCAATTTTTTTATTTAATCTCGTCATCCTTTTTGTACTTTTTCAGCTTTCTGTAAAGGGTTGATGGATGAATACCAAGTTTTTCTGAAGCTTTTTTTATATCACCCTCACACTCTTTAATAACTTTTTTTAAAAATTCATACTCTATTTTTTTTAAATCTTCACTCTCACTTTCTATTTTTATTTCCTCAGGTATTATATTTTCATCAATCAATCCATCTTCTGAGAGAATAGAAAGTCTTTCAAGTAAATTTTCAAGCTCTCTTACATTACCGGGCCATTTGTAACTTTTTAAAATATTAAGTGCTTTCTGACTTATTCTTAGTTCTTTTACCATTTTCTTTGAGTAAAGTTCAAGAAAATGATTAACAAGAACCTCAATATCACTTTTTCTTTCTCTTAAAGGGGGAATATAGATTGGAAACACATTTAATCTGTAATACAGGTCTTCTCTAAACTTATCTTCCTGAACGAGTTTTTTCAAATCTTTATTTGTTGCAGAAATTATTCTTACATTAACTTTTTCCTCCTTTATGCCTCCAAGTGGTATAAAGGAATGGGCTTCTATAACTCTTAAAAGTTTAGATTGGAGAGTAAAGGGCATATCAGCTATTTCATCAAGAAAAAGGGTTCCATTCTGGGCTGCATTTAAAAGTCCCTTCTTAGTTTCATAGGCACCCGTAAAAGCTCCTTTTTTGTAACCAAATAGTTCTGATTCAAGAAGGGTCTCAGGTATTGCTGCACAGTTGATTGTTACAAAAGGCTCTTTTTTTCTTATGGAAAGGTTATGTATTAGCCTTGCAACTACCTCTTTTCCAACACCACTTTCTCCTGAGATAAGAACAGCAGAGTCATGTTGTGCTGCCTTGTATATTAAGGATTTAATTTCTTTTATCTCATTGCTTTTACCAACAAAGGTATCTTCTATTGAAACTTCTTTAACAGGTATTTTCTTTTCAAGAGCTTTTTCAATTCTAAATACTAATTCATTTTCTTTGAAAGGTTTTAATATAAAATCATTTGCTCCTTTTCTAAAAGCCTCTATTGCCAGTTCAAGGGTTCCGTAAGCGGTTATAAATATAAAGGGAACATCAGGATATTTATTTCTAACTTTTTCAAGCACATAAAACCCATCTTTCTCTGGCATTCTTATATCACATACAATGCAATCGTAATATTTTTTATCCAGAAATTTGGTTATTTCCACAGGATTCTGTAATGTATCCACATCATAGTATTCTTCAAAGGCTATTCTCAACCATTCAAGCACACCTTTTTCATCATCTATTATAAGTATTTTAGACTTTTTCATAATTTTGGAAAAGAAACAGATATTTTGGTCCCCTTACCCTCTTCTGATTCCAGATTTATTTTAGCAAAATGTGATTCTGCAATTCTCTTAACAAGAGCAAGACCCATTCCTACACCACCTGTTTTAGTGCTGAAAAAAGGGCTCCATATCTTATTACTTATGTTATTAGGTATACCTTTTCCCTTATCGCTGATTTCAAGAGTAAAATTGTTTCTATGAAATATGAGGTTGACTTCCACAGGACCTTTTCCATTAGTGGCTTCAAAGGCATTTTCCATAAGGTTTTTGAAAAGCATAAGAAAAAGTTCAGGGTCAAGTTTAAAATCAGATGAGATTCCCTGAGTGTTTATTTTTAAGGCTTTGCCCTTTTTTGTCCATTCATCAGCCTGGGCTTTAATGATTATTTCAGGATTAACTTCTTCAAAAATAGGTTTTCTCAGTTTCGCATACCTTATAAAGGTATCTATTATCCTCTCCATTCTTTCTGCTTCCTCTGTTATAAGTCTCAGTAATTTTCCCTTTTTTTCTTCTTCTTTAACCCTTTTTAATGTTTCCACACATCCCATAAGAGCAGATAAAGGATTTCTTATTTCATGAGCAAGTCCTGAACTGATCTCTCCTATAAATGCAATTTTCTCCTTAACTTTTAGTTCTTCCTCTTTTTTTCTTTCGTCGGTTATATCTCTCAATAAAAACATAGTTAAATTTCCGTCTCTTAGTTCAGTTATACTTGCCTTATAAGTTTTTCCGTCAATCTCTATTTCTTCTCTATCTTTTAAAATATCAAGGTCAATTAACATTTTTGAATCATTTCTGTAAAGTATATTTTTATTCTTATCTATTATAAATATTTTTTCAGGTAGACTTTCAATTATTTCCTGGGTGGTGATTTTCATTATATCTACTTTTTCACTTTCTTTTTTCAATCTCTTGACAAGATAGGAAGAAAGCAAAAAAACTATATAGAAAGAAAAATTGTGAATATAACCTTTATAAAAAATTGACTGGACATTTATGCTTTCTGATATAGAATAGGGTATGTATCCTACAAAATGGAATATTAAAATTCCAGTATAAAAAAGAGAGATGGCAACTGTTATTAAAAAGCCTCCTCTCACTCCTGTTAGAATTGTGGAAAGAATCAGCGGAATAAAATAAAGGATGGAGAATACACTATCATATCCTCCTGTAAAGTATACTACCCCGGTAACAATGGAAAGGTCTCCGAGAAGTTGAAGATACCAGAGAGGTCTGCCTATAGATGTGGAAACAAAAAAGAAAAAAGAAAGCAAAAAACTTGATATAATTATCCATAGAAGGGGGAGTGTGTTGATACCTATCATTTTGTATAACGAGATACCCACTCCCAGAATAAGGAGAACCACTAAAGGTCTTGAAAAGATGAGCACATAAGCTAATCTTGACTCCCCTTCCTTCTTTTTCACATTAATGGCTGAATTTCTCCATAAGTGTAGGTATAAGTTTAAATATAGGAAGATACATCGCTATAACCATTGTTCCTACAATTCCACCCAGAAGAACCATTATTATAGGTTCAAGAGCAGTTGTGAGAGCTTCAACAGCTGCATCAACTTCCTTATCATAAAAATCTGCAACCTTAGAAAGCATCTCATCCAGATTGCCCGACTGTTCTCCTATCGCCACCATCTGAACAACAAGAGGCGGAAATATTCTAGTCTGTTCAAGGGGCCTTGAAATTGTTGAACCTTCTCTTATTGAGTTTCTTGCCCTTACAATTCCATGCTGAACAACTTTGTTTCCTGTTGTCCTTGCAGTAATTTCCATTGCTTCCATTAAATCAACCCCACTATTTAGAAGTGTGGAAAGGGTTCTTGAAAATCTTGCAAGAGATGTCTTATGAACAAGACCACCCAGTATAGGTATTTTCAGTATAACTCTATCAAGAATTTCCTTACCACTCGTGGTTCTATACCATCCATAAATAAGAGCAACCAGACCAATAGTAACACCGAGAATTAAGAGTATATTACCTTTAACAAAATTACTTATTATGATTACTATTCTCGTAAGTCCAGGTAATTGTGCACCGAATCCCTGATATAGTTCTGCAAAAGTAGGAATAACGAATATCAAAAGGGCTGCAAGAGCTATAATCATAACACATATAACTATTATGGGATATATCATTGCTCCTTTAATTTTTCTCTGGATATCAGCCATTTTTTCAAGATATTCTGCAAGCCTTGCAAGAATTTCGCCCAGAGCTCCACCCTTTTCACCCGCTTCCACCATGTTCGCATACAAATCCGAGAAAACTTTTTTATGCTTTTTCATTGATTCAGCAAGGGTATAACCCCCTTCAACATCTCTTGCAATTTCCCTTATTGCATTTTTCAAGAGTCTATTTTTTGTCTGTTTATACTGAGTATTAAGTGCTTCAAGAAGGGGTAAACCTGCATCAAGCATTGTTCCAAACTGTTTTGTAAACATCGCAAGCTCGGCTACAGAAACTTTACCAAGAGTTAAGGCTTCAAGAGAAATTAATGGTTTTTTCTTTTTAAGCTCTATTGCAACAGGAATAATATTTCTTTTTCTCAAACTGGCTATTACTTCAGCCTGTGTTTCTGCTGACATTTCGCCTTCAACACTTTTTCCATCAGGTGTTGTTCCTCTGTAATAAAATAGAGGCATTTTTTCCTCCTTTTTTAAGTTTTTAATTATTTTTATTATAAACCCGATTTAATTTCAAGTCAAGTAGGCTTTATAATTTTTACAATGAAATTTGTCCTGTTTTTAGCACTGTTTTTTATAAATAAGGATGAAAATGAGAAAATAGAGGAAGCTTTACATTCCCTCTCTTTAACTCGAAAAGACATCTCTTATGACAAACTGTGGATAAAAGAAGACAAATTTATGACCAATATTTTCAAAAATATAATGAAAAATCCTCTATCCTTACCTTTTTACTTAGAAAAAACCGATAGTATACTGGGAAGTAATTTAAATAATCACGCCTTTGTTGTAGAATATCTCATGAACCAGCTGGATATAAAAAAATGTGATATAAAAATAAGTTTTAGAAATATCACATTTTCTAAAACACCTTTTGAAGACCTTAATAAATTACTATCAGAATATATCTTTTACATAAAAAATTATAATAACTTTTTAAAAAATGCTATTTCTAACCTTTCACCTGAAGAATTTGACAGTTTAGTTATATATTTACCTTGTTTATTTGAAGACGAAGATGATAAATCAGACGACACTTTAAAAGGCGTCTTACATAGAGAAAGAGGAATAAAAATTGATACATCTTTTAATATAAAGGAAAGCAAATTTTTTCAAAAAATATATAAAATAAAATATGAGCAAATACTTTGCTATAATTTAGAAATTCTTCAAATAATGGAACAGATTTATAGGACTTCCATAAAAATCTATGAAAAAAATTCAGAATATAAAAAAATCATTGAAACCGATTACGGCAAGATAGCAATTAATTTTAAAAAAGAAGATAATGTATATGAAGAAAGATATATTCTTATAATAGATGCAGATGGAGATGATTTATATAAGGAAAATGCCATAAGGGCAATAGGATTTAGTAAATTTAACCCTTTTAACATTATTATTGATTTTGAAGGTAATGACACATATACAGGTAAAAGAGTATTTTCCATAGCTTCTGGATTTCTCGGGACAGGTGTTATATTTGACTTACAGGGCGACGATTTTTACAAAGGCGGATATTATTCAATTGGTTCAGGATTTTTTGGTATAGGAGTTCTATTTGATAAAGGGGGAGACGACATTTATCAGGGCAAAGTATTTTCTCATGGAAGTGCACTTTTTGGCATAGGAGTCCTGATCGATATTGAAGGAAATGACACATATAGATTATGGAATTACGGACAGGGCTTTGCATCAACAAAAGGCTATGGTCTTTTATACGATAAAAAGGGAAATGATTCCTACATTGCCTATGGAAAATTTATCCATCATCCTCTTTTGCCTTCTGAAACCCGTTCCTTTGCTCAGGGTTTTTCAATAGGCTGGAGGTCCTATGCATCAGGAGGAATAGGAACCCTGATTGATGAAGAAGGAAATGACCTCTATTATTCAGAAGTATACGGACAGGGAACAAGTTATTTCTATTCCATAGGTATGCTTCTTGATAAAAAGGGAAATGACTTATACTCTGCTTCTGAGTATGCCCAGGGCAGTGGAATACACCTTTCAGCAGGAATACTTGTTGACCTTGAAGGATACGACGATTATATTTCAAGATACGGTCCTGCTCAGGGTGAAGGGCATGACCTATCTGTGGGAATTCTAATAGATAAAAAGGGAGATGATTCTTACAAAGTTTCAGGAGGACAGGGTATAGGGCTTACAAATTCAATTGGTATTTTTATTGACTCGGATGGTAATGATGTTTATACTACATGGGAGAGGGATATGGGTCAAGGTTCAGGAACATGGGAAAGAGGATTTTGTGGAATAGGAATTTTTATTGATTTAAAAGGTAAGGATTTATATCCTCAAAAAGATTATACAGATAATTTTTCTGTCCAGGTTAAAGGAAATTACGGAGTTAAGATTGACCCTGATACAACAAAGGTTGTTTATCCTGAAGAAGAAGGAAAAGAAGTAGAAATACCTGACACAATAAGTATAAAAGAACTTTTTAAAATTGCATCGGAATGGGGAGTAAGGGAGAACAAAAAGAAAGTCAGTAAAGCAAGGGAAATACTTGCAAAAAGGGGAGAAGAAAGCCTGAAATATATATTTAAAGAAAAAATCAACACCATAAAGCCACTTGAAATAAGGGCAATAACAGAGGTTATAAAGAAAAATAAAGAAAAAAGTATTCCCTATCTTTTGAAGGCAATGCATTCAGAAAATGATACAGTGAGAAAAAATGCTATATATGTCACAGGCAAAGCTAAAATAGAAGAACTTGCTGATAGCATAGGCAATCTTTTGTTAAAGGAAAAGGATGAAAAAGTAAAAAGTGTTATAATCTATACATCTGGACAGCTTAGAAATAAAAATTTAATAGAAGAAATAAAAAAGAGTTTTAATGAAACTAAAAAAGAATTTTTAAAAATCTCTGTATGCGAATATTTTCAAAAAGTGAAGGACACATCTTCAATCAACTTTCTTACAGAGATTATAAAAGAGGAAATCGGGACAATAAGATATGCTGCAGAATCAGCACTTGTTTATCAGGGTGAAAAAGCAGAAACAAAGGTAGTTGAAAAAATAGAAAAAATAAAAGACCCTGTTATACTGTCCCATTTTTTAAGAATACTTCCTCGAGTTTCTTCTTCGATTAAAGTTAAAAAAATACTTTTAAAATATCTTGATTCTTCTTCATGGCTTTTGAGAGGAATAAGTGTAAGGGGGCTTCGCAAAATCGGGAGCGAGGGAATAAAGGATTTATTAAAATTAAAATATGAGACAGAAGACAATATCTTTGTGAGAAAAGAAATTGAAAAAGTATTGAAAATTCAAGGTCTTTGAATTTATAATAAAGTTCAAAAATGGAAAAAAGATATAGAATAAAAGTGGCGATGTTTTCACTTATTGCCATATTTTTGGTAATAGCAGGGTATATGTGGTTTACAGAATTTAAAATAAATTTACAGAGATACTATTATGAGGTAACTGTTGATGACGCCTCGTGGCTTGAAAGGGGTGACATAGTTACTGTTATGGGAGTAAACAAAGGGCGAGTTGAAAATATTGATATAGAAAAGGATAAGGTGGTTATAAAATTTTTTCTTGATGGGATAAAGTTGAGAAAAGGCACTAAAATATTTGTTGAAAATCAAGGTTTCTTAGGAAGAAAAAGGCTTGTTGTAAAACAGGGAAAAGGAGAAGAATTACCTTCAGGAACAAGAATTGAAGGAGGTGTTATCCCTGACCTTGGAGACCTTGTAAGACAGGGTGGAGAAATATTAGAACTGGTGAAAGTCACTGTGCTTTCTCTTAATCAAACAATTGGAGATGTTGATGAAACAGTAGAAGAAGTTAAAAATAGTCTCGTGATTCTTTCTCAGGATATGAAAAAAACCAGTATAACTTTAAGAGAATTTATTAAAAAAGGTGCTGATGTGGAAAAGGTAATTCAAAATCTTACAGAAATATCAAAGAGAATTGAAAACATATCCGCATATCTTGAAAATGAAGAAGGCAGTTTAAATAAACTACTTAAAGATGAAACGCTTTATAATAAAATAGATTCTACAATTACCTCGTTAAACAACCTTATAAAGGATATAAAGAAGAACCCGAAAAAGTATTTAAAAATTGAAATTTTTTAGGGAAAATGGCTTTTTTATGTCAGAAATGTGGATATACATCTTTTAAATGGCTTGGCAGGTGTCCTTCCTGTGGTGAATGGAACACATTTGTAGAAGAGAAAGAAGAAACAAAAAGAGTTAGGAAGGAATTTTCAAAACCCGTGCCTCTTGCATCTGCCAAACCTGTAAAAGAAATAAGGATAAAAACCGAATTCTCGGAAATAGACAGGGTTTTTGGTGGAGGAATTGTTAAAGGAGCTTATTACCTACTTGGAGGAGAGCCGGGCATAGGCAAATCAACCCTGCTTTTGCAAATAAGCAGTATACTTTCGAGCAACGGGTATAAAATTCTATATGTATCTGGCGAGGAATCCGATTTTCAGATAAAGATGCGAGCAGAAAGAATCGGGGCAAATTCAAAAAATATATTTGTTATGTGTGAGAATGATATTGAAGGAATAATGGAAGGTATCAGGGAAATAAATCCTGATATACTCATAATAGATTCTATTCAAACAATTTATTCGCCAGATTTTGCTTCCTCTCCTGGAAGTATCACTCAGGTTAGGGAATGTGGTGGAGAAATTTTGAGAATGACAAAAGAAGGTGAATGTTCAACTTTTGTAATAGGACATGTAACAAAGACAGGAGAGATTGCGGGTCCAAAGACCCTTGAACATATGGTCGATTGTGTTCTATATCTTGAAGGGGAAGAAAAAGAAAATTTGAGAATTTTAAGGAGTGTTAAAAACAGATTTGGCAATACAGGGGAGATAGGAATATTTGAGATGACTGAAATGGGATTAAAAGAAGTTAAAGAAATTGAAAAACTTTTTCTTAACAGAAATTTTGAGGTTCCAGGTAGCGCGATAATATCACTGAATCAAGGAACAAGACCCCTGTTTGTAGAAGTTCAGTCTCTTGTCACAAAAACACCCTTTTCCATACCAAAAAGAGAAAGTGCTGGCTTTGACATAAGGAGATTATCACTTCTTTTAGCTGTAATGGAAAAAAGGCTTAACATACCTTTTTATAAATACGATGTTTATTTAAACGTCACAGGTGGAATAAGGATTTATGAAACATCCTGTGACATAGGGATATGTGCTTCACTTATCTCTTCAATGAAAAACATATCTTTTTCAAAAGATATTTTATTCGTGGGAGAGGTAGGACTTGGCGGAGAGATAAGGCCAGTTCACCTTTTAAATATCCGACTAAAAGAAGCAGAAAGAACAGGTTTTAAAAGAGCTTTTATTCCTGAACAGGATGTAGAAGTAAAAAAAATTAGTTTAATAAAAATAAAGAAATTAGAACAACTAATGGAGGTTTTAAAATGATATATATATTCCGCACACTAATAATTATAGTATTTGGTATCATAGGTTATATAGGAGCTTCGGGCATAAATTTGCAGTCCTATGTAGGTGCGATTCTTGGTGCACTTGCAGGTTTTCTCCTGATCATTATAGAAATATTCCTTGCAAAAAAAACTACAAGAGATGTGGTTTCCTTTATATTCGGCGTATCCTTAGGCATGATTGTAGCAAATATTGCTGCTTTTATTTTGATAATATTTCCACCTTTTCAAAATCTAAAACAATATGTATTTATTGTTGCAAATCTGGTTTTTGCCTATCTTTTCGGAACTTTTTCTTATTATAAAAGATACGAAATCAAGGTGCTTGACCTGTGGGTTGGAGAAAAAATTGGTGGAAGTTTAAAAATCCTTGATACATCCAGTATAATTGATGGAAGGATAAAGGACATTGCGGAAACAGAATTTTTTGAAGGCGAGATAATTGTTCCAAAATTTGTTATAAAGGAAATTCAGGCACTTTCTGATTCAAAAGACCATATTAAAAGAACAAGGGGTAGAAGAGGACTTGAAATATTGGAAGAGATGCAGGACAGTTCATCGATCAAGATAAGGCTCATTGATGAAAACCTGGAAGAAGATGAAGAAGTTGATATGGCACTTGTTAGGCTTGCAAAAAGACTTGAAGCCAAGATAATAACAAATGACTATAACCTCAATAAAATAGCATCTTTACATGGGGTCAAAATATTGAATATAAATGAACTTGCAATGAAATTGAGACCTGTATTCTTGCCTGGTGAAGAACTCAACATAAAGATAACTAAGAGAGGTAAAGAACCAGGTCAGGGCGTTGGCCATCTCCTTGATGGAACAATGGTTGTGGTAGAAGATGGAGTAAATCTTCTGGGTCAAACCGTTAAAGCAATTGTGACAAGTGTTCTTCAAACACCTGCAGGTAGAATAATATTTACAAAAATTGGAGAAGTCAAAAATGAAAGAGAAGATAGAAAAAATTCTTGAGGAAGCTAACATTCTTTTAAAAGGTCATTTTCTTTTAACATCAGGGCTTCATTCAGATATCTATTTTGAAAAATTTCGAATATTTCAATTCCCATGGTATCTTGAGGATATCATAAGAACAGGTAAAGAATTGATAGGGAGATTTGATTTTGATTATGTTGCGGGTCCGGAAAAGGGTGGTTTTTTTATAGCCTATGAAGTTGCAAAACAGTTTCACAAAACAGCCTTTTATCTTGAAAAAAAGGAAGATAATTTTGTTATAAAGAGAAACTTTGATAAAATTGTAGAAGGTAAGAAAGTCATTGTAGCAGATGATGTGTTAACAACAGGACACTCTTTATCAAAGGTGGTTAATGAACTTAAAAAAAATTTTAATGTTCAGGGAGTATTTGTAATAATAGACAGGAGTGAGAAAGAAATTAATCTTGGTGCCCCTGTAGTTTCCCTCTACAAAAGAGAAGTTCACAACTATAAACCAGAGAATTGTCCTCTATGTGAACAGAGTATACCTCTTATAAGACCCGGAGGTAAAAGGATATCTTAAAAAACTACTCTCCTATAATCTTAACTACCACTCTTTTATCTCTCTTTCCATCAAATTCTGCATAAAATACACTTTGCCAGGGTCCTAAATCAAGTTTCCCTTCGGTGACAGGGACAATTACCTGTTGATGCATCAAAAGGGATTTAAGGTGTGCATCCGCATTTGTTTCACCTGTAAGATGATGTTTGTAATTTTTTTTAAAGGGGGCAATTCTTTCAAGCCACTCCATTATATCCTGAATAATCCCCCCCTCATTGTCGTTCACATAAACAGCAGCAGTAACATGCATTGCCGAAATTAAACAAAACCCTTCTTTTATTCCGCTCTTTTTAACTATTTCTTCTATCTTTGGGGTTATGTGAACTATTTCTTTCAACTTTTTTGTATTAAACCACAGATACCCGGTATAAGATTTCATCCTAACATAATTTCTGCAACTTTGGGAATATGTTTTTTTATAAACTCTCTTGCTTCTTCTTTAACTTCTCTTGAATTGTTCATTTCAAGCACCTTTTTTGCAAGTTGCTTGGATTTTTTATACTCCACCTTTGTAACAACCTCTCTTATAAAAGGGATATCTGACGGATGAACAGAAAGTTCATCTATCCCAAGACCCATAAGCACAACCGCTCCAAGTGGGTCAGAAGCAATTTCACCGCAAACACACACCCTCTTTCTGAACTGATGCGCTCCTTTAACCACAGAGCTTACAAGACGGAATACCGCTGGATGAAAATCATTATAAAGATAAGCAACATTTGAATTTGTCCTGTCAACACCAAAAAGATACTGGGTAAGGTCATTTGTGCCCACAGAGAAAAAGTCAACATGAGGAGCTATTTTCTCAGCCATAAGGGCAATTGATGGAACTTCAACCATTATGCCAACAGAGATGTAGTTATCAAAAGGGACTCTTTCAACTTTAAGTTCTTTTTTAAGTTTTTCAAGATATTTTTTAATTACCTGGATTTCCTCCACTATTGTAACCATCGGAAGGAGAATTCTAACATTCCCCATACCTGATGATTTTAGTATTGAACGAAGTTGGGTTCTTAAAATTTCCTTTTCCTTCATTAAAAATCTTATACCCCTTACTCCAAGAAAAGGATTTTTTTCGGGGTAACCCGGTAAATATCTACCTGCACCAACATCAAGAAGCCTGACAACAAGCGGGTCAGGGAAAATTTCTTGAGCACACGCTTGATAAATTTCGGTCTGATAGTTTTCATCCCTCCATCTTATGGGATCCCACACAGATATTTCTGTTCTGAAAAGACCCACGCCCTGCCCATCATATTTTTTAATTATCTTTATATCATCAAACATGCCAATATTCCCGAGAACCGAAATCTTTTTCCTCTCTTTTGATTTTAGGGGTTTCTTTTTTATAAACTTATCAATGAGATTTTCAACCTTCTTAATCTTATCTTCATACTGCTGCACTGTAGATTTTGAGGGATTTAGCACAAGTCTTCCACTCCAGCCATCCAGAATAGCATCTTTCTCATCCTTTACATCCTTCAAAAGATTCTTAATACCGCATATCATGGGAATCTCTAACTGTCTTGCAAGAATAACGGTATGAGAAGTTGGGCCTCCTTTTTCAGTTACCACTCCAACAGGCTTTTTGTTTTTGAGTTCAAGAATATCAATAGGTAAAAGGTCATCAGTAACAAGAATACTTCCTGAATCAATAGGTATAAAGCCCTCCTGTCCTTGCATTTCAAGCACTATTCTTTTACCAAGATATCTTATTTCTTGGGCTCTTTCCTTGAAAAGTTCGTTTTCCGATTTATCAAGGTTTTTAAGAAATTCTTCAAGAGTTTCAAGAAAAGCACTTTCCACCCTCATCCTTTCCTGCTTTATCTTTTCTTTAATCTTTCCGACAAATTCTTTGTCTTCCAGAATCATAATCTGAGCATCAAGGACTTTTGATATGTTACCTCTCCATCCATAAGAAATCTTCTTCCATTCACTTATTATTTTCTTTCTGACTTTTTCAAACTTGAGAGACTCTGCTCTAACATCCTTCACAGGCTTATAATCTATCTTTATCTTTTCTGGCTCAAAAATTACCAGATTGCCTATGATTATCCCTTTTGCACCACATACACCTTCAAGAATTTTTTCCTTCATTTTTCGCCAAATCCCTCCTTAACAAGTTTTTCAAGAGATTTTATTGCTTTTTGCTCATCCGGACCTTCTGCTCTTATTATAAGAGTGCTTCCGGATTCTGCTACAAGCATCAAAAGACTCATTATACTTTTACCATTAACAACCATACCATCTTTTTCCACTGTTATTCTTGATTTAAATTTCTCTGCGGTTTTAACAAACAGGGAAGCAGGTCTTGCATGAAGACCAAGTGTATTTGTTATTACTACTTTGACTTCCTTCATTCCTCTTCTTTAAATCTCTCCTCCAATTTTTTTAAAACCGCTGGAAGCGTGGTATACTCCATCTCTTCCATTCCAAGCCTATGAGGTTCGAAAGGTCCCATTCTTCTTATATAATCAGCAATTTCCTGGGCTCTTTTTCTGGTCAAATCAAAAGCAGGGTCATCAAAAAGGTCCTTTGGTCCTACGAGTTTGCCATTTTTAATCTGAAACCCAAGTGCTATAACTCTTGGTGGTCCATCAAATCTTGTGCAATTCGCTTCCTTAACAGACACAGGCATAAGAGGACCCCAATGAGAACCTCTCATCCATCCGGCAACCATGTGAGCAAGAGAAAAAGGCTCAAGGACTTCTCCAACAGCAGGAAATCCTGATTGGGTTCTAACTATCATAACAGGGTCATCCTTACCCACATATCTTCCTGCTATAAGAGAAAGCCTTTGAACAGATGCTACAGCAGCAATAACCCCATCATACCTTTTAACCTCTTTTACAACAAAATTTTCAACAGCACCTATAAGGGACAAAAGGTCATACATTTCCTCAGGACATTTCAAATCAACTAATCTTCCCTTTTTAAGTTCAAGAATGCTGAACACGAATCCCGGATGAAGACTTGGGTCAATAACCAATCCTGCTGTGTTAAATGGGTCTGCGAATATTTTAAACAGGGGTAAGTTCCATGCTCCAGGAGAAGTTTTATCAGCCATAAATATAACTATTGGTTCTGAAGGTCTTTCTTCAATCTCCATCTCAGCAACACCCGGTCCCATACCCTTCACATTACCTGAGAATGCCTCTGATAATATATCCTGTCCTGCACCATAAAGTCCCATTTCTTTTGCGATATCTGCTCCTTTTTTAAGAATTTTCCATGCAAGACCATGCACTTCAGAATTGTCAGTGCCCTTAGTATGAGTCATTATAAGCTGAAGGTCATCACCCACAGAGGTAACATGATAATCAACTATCGTGCCCTTATCTTTTGCTTCTGCAAGGCTTTTTTCACCCTCTGCTATTAAAACGGGATGCATACCAGAATGCCCCACATAACCACCTATGTCAGCCTTTATAACAGACATTGTAACTTTCATTTTGCCTCCTATGTTTGAAAAAAGGTCTTAATTATAATGGTAAAACCCATTTTAGTCAACAGGGTATTTTTCTTTATAATAATAAAGTGATAAAAGCGATTATTTTTGATCTGGATAACACTCTTGTTGATTTTTATAGGATGAAAGAAGAAGCAGTAAAGTATGCTATTGAGGCAATGGTAGATGCGGGTTTGAAAATTGATAAAGAAAAAGCCTATAAAAAGATATTTGAGATATATGAAAGAGAAGGCATTGAAGATCAGAAAGTTTTTGATAAATTCCTCACTGAAACATATGGGAACATAGACTACAAAATCCATGCTGCTGGTATTGTCGCTTACAGAAAAGCCAAAAACACAGCATTAATATTATTTCCCCATGTTCATTACACTCTTATAGAAATTTTGAAAAGGGGGTTAAAATTAGGCGTGGTAACTGATGCACCACGGATTCAGGCATGGACACGTCTTGCCCAGGTGGGTCTCCATAATTTTTTTGATGCTGTTATAACTTTTGACGATACAGGAGAAACAAAACCATCTCCAAAACCCTTTATACTTGCCCTTGAAAAACTGAAAGTAAAACCTGAAGAATCAATAATGGTAGGAGACTGGCCTGAAAGGGACATCTCAGGAGGTGCAAAAATCGGGATGAAAACAGTATTTGCAAGATATGGTGATGTGTTTCGCACAAAAAATTCTGGTGCAGATTTCGAAATAGATGATATATCAGAAATACTTGATATAATAGAACACCTTAATAAAAATGATAAACATAGGAATTGATATTGTGAAAACAACAAGAATAGAAAGAATGTATAAAAAATATGGCGAAAGATTTTTAAAAAAAGTATTTACCAATGAAGAAATTAAATATTCAATGGAGAGGAAAAACTTTTTAAGTCATCTTGCAGCAAGATTTGCTGCAAAAGAGGCTTTTTTAAAAGCTCTTGGAACAGGTTTATCAAAAGGTATAAGTTTAAAAGAAATAGAGGTAAAAAGGGAAAAAGGAGCACCTTTTTTGAATATTTACGGCAGAGCAAAAGAGATACTTGGAGAAAGAAAAACCAAAATTTCAATAACCCATGAAAAAGATTATTCAATATGTGTATGTGTAATATATAAAAATGAAGATTGAGGATAAAAGAAGAAAACTTTATGGAATAAGAAAAAGGATTGAGGGTGGAGGAAAATATGAAGATGTGAAAGAGGATTTAAAAAAATTATATATAGAGGTTAAAAGTGAGATGGATTCTCTTAAAGAATTTCTTGATGAAATAAAAGATTTTACATTGAGTATAAAAGGTGAAAAAAAAGAAGATGTAAAGGTATATGTAAATCCCTCTGCTTTTATTCAGAGGCTCAGAATAACAGAGGTTGATTTAACCACTTTTATAGATAAAGGATGGAATGCAATAGCCAAAGGCAACTATAAAGAGGCAATAGAGATTCTTGAAAGGGCAAAAGAACTTGCTTCTGAAAACACCAAGATTTTAACTCTTTTAGGATGGGCATACGCTCAATCAGGAAGATATGATGATGCTCTTTTAATTTATCAAAAAGTCCTGACAATTGAACCCACCAATACCCTGGCCATGAAAGATATGGGTTATATATGCTATAAAAAAGGGATATATGGAGAGGCAATTGAGCATTTTGCAAGAGTATTAAAGTTAGATAACAATCCAACAGCAACTCTATATACACTATACTATATGGGACTTGTATACCTTGACAGAGAGATGTTTGACGACGCAGAGGAATTTTTTAAAAAAGCAATAGAAAGAGGTCCTAATCTGCAGGAAGCCTACTATTATCTTGCAATAACCTATGAGAGAAAAGGAGAAATATTTGAAGCAAAAAAATATTTAAGAAAAACAATAGAGATAAATACTAATACCAAAATTGCAGAAAATGCAATGAAAAAATTGCAAGCCTATGTTGATTGAAGAATACTTTAATTTTAAAAAACACCCCTTTTTAAACACAGTTGACCTTGAATTTCTGTTCTGGAGCGAAAAATTTAGAGAAGGTTATGCAAGACTCCTTTACTCCATATTAGAATCAAGAACAGGTTTATCCCTTATTCTTGGGGAGATAGGATGTGGAAAAACAATGCTGTGTCACGCATTGAAAAAGGATATGGAAGATAAAGGCAAAAAAACCTCATTAATTGAAAATCCCTTTTTAACTCCCTACCAATTGCTCTTTGAGATAACCAAAAACTTTTTTGGTGAGAAAAAAAGAAGAAGGTCAAAAGCTCGGCTCTATCAGGAAATAGAGAAAGAACTCTTAAAAAATCCCGATGAGGCAAAACATGTCATACTCATTGATGAAGCTCAATTACTTCCCCAGAGAACAATGCAGGAACTGAGACTGCTCTTAAACTTAGAAACCCCTGAAGGAAAACTACTTCAGATAGTTCTTTTCGGGCAGACCGATTTAAAGAAAAAACTAGAAAAACAGAAAGCATTGAAGCAAAGAATAGGTATTGCATACAATTTATCACCCTTAAAAGAAAGCGAAGCAGAGGAATACATAAAACACCGTTTAAAAGTCGCAGGAGCAGATAAAAATCTATTTACCAGCAGTGCAATAGAAAAAGTTTATAAATTCACAAAAGGTATACCAAGATTGATAAACATAATATGTGCCAATTCCCTTTTTGCAGCATTCAGTATTAATAAAAAGAAAATAGATGAAAATACCGTTGATATAGTAATAAAAGACTATAGAGAAAATCTGGGAGAATGGTAGGTCCTAACCGATGTTTGCCAATCGCGTGCTGAAACCCCTGTAAAATAGGAAATTTTTTTCTAATTTGGCACAACATTACATCTAAATCGCTGCGAAAGAGGCACTTTCAAAATATATTTTTAAACTACGGCTCAAAATCCTTTTGAAAAATTTTAAATAAAGTTGGCACAACAAAATCTTTAATTTTAGAGGTATAAAATATTTTTAAAAATTCTTAAAGCTCTAAAATCCTTGTCTCTGTGAGAAAAAGATAGGGTATAAAGAGAATTTAGTTCCTCTAAAAACTCTAAAAGGGTTAAAAAATCCTAATTTTTAGGCAAACATCGGATAGCCTAACTTTACGAAATATTTAATGAAACAAAATGAGTTTTTAAAGTGCCTCCTTAGCAATGATTTATAAGCAATGTTGTGCTAAATTTTAAATAAATTCCTTATTTTACAAAGGTTTCAGAATACAATTGGCAAACATGGAATAACGTTCCGCTTATCTGCGAAGTGTCAAAGGTATTTGGTGAGGTTGAACTTACTGAACTGTAAACATGCTCCTATGGGAAGTTGCCTGTATTTTCAGTATTTCTACTCTTGTGAAAAAATTCTATATTTCTCCATCTCTGTTGAAATACCCACACACCCCAAGCTCCAACAATACCAAAGGGTAAAAGGACAATCTCCAACACCCATATTCCAAGCGTCGTGAGATTCTCAATTCCATATGTAATATGAACGAAACCCGCTATTCCATCTACAGCAGTTTTATAAAAAAACGAAATCCAAAACCACCTCCACTTTCTACTCTGCACAGCATAGATGATAAGTATCGATGAAAATGTATGTATGAAAATAGCTGTAACTCTCTCTAAAATGCCAGCGGGAATAGCCAGAAGTGAATCGGGTTCGGCAGCAAGAAACTTATACTCAGGGGGGAGCCTGTTTTGAATTTCAGGGAATAAAATAAGAAGTAGAATCCAAAGAAAGGATCCAAGTCCGACCAGGAAGGCCTCCACGGTTCCAAAGCCCGCGCCAAATCCTACAGCCTCTTTCCAATCGGCATGACGTAATTTTTTTATGAAATAGGTGAAGGCTAAGGCAGCGCCACATTCAAACACCCCTGTCAACAGGCCCATATATAGCCATAGCACCGGCTCCGAGAAAAATCTGGGCAAAATTTCTCTCGTGGTGGCTATGATTGAAGATTGCGGGATAGCGGCAATCCCTTTTAAGACAACACCGACCGCCCACGCTACAGCGCCCCACAGGAAAAATGCAGTGGCTACTTTGCTTTGAAATTTCCAATAGACTACAGTTCCTAAAGCAATAGCCATCATCCCAATGCCCGAGAGAAGAAATAATGGATTCATATCATTTCCCTTTTATAATTAAGAGCAATTTCATATAACGGTCCCAGCATAAAAGAAGTCCTGAGCGTCAGCGAAGGATTTGGGCGGAGTGCCGAAGGCACGAACCTTTTATGCTGTGTTAGGTGAAATTTAACTTTTATCATTTTTTACTATATAATCAAACAAAGTTGACTCTTTCTGTTTCTTATTATTTTCCACATCCTTTGGCCCATACCTTCCTGTAAATTCTCCTTTTTCTTTCCTCTCCTTAAAGGTCTTTATTACAATATGTTTTGCTTTTTCTTCTCTGACATTTCTTGTTTCCCGGTCATAATTTTCTAATCTTTTTTCTGCATATTTAATATATTCTTCGGAAATTTCAATACCGATAAAATCATGCCCTAATATTTTTGCAGCGACTAAAGTGGTTCCACTTCCACAATACGGATCAATGACAACCCCTTTATTTTCATCCATTATTGAAAAAATCACTCTTACAGGCAATTCAATAGGAAAGGGGGCAGGATGCGGATTTTCTCTTTCTGGTGGGAACCTCCATATAGACGTCAATAATGCATGCTTTGATTTTAATTCTTCACCAATTAAATTTCTTCCTTTTGGTTTGTAAAGCCAGTAAATTCTTTCTTCTACCTGCCAGAATCTCCACCCTCTTATATTAGCCGCAATCATTCTATCCCAGATTATTTCTTGTCTAACTACCCATTTTGTTTTTCTTAACCAGTCCATAGGATGAAGCATCATTCCTCTTTCCCACCTTATTTTATGGTTATAAAAAAATGACCCGCCCGGTTTTGTAATCCTAAAAATCTCATTTAAAACATCAATTTGATTCTCTTGATATTCTTTTTCTGGTAATTTGTCTGTTGCTCCAGAATACTTTACATTTTTTACCAGCCACCCCTTTTTATTTTCTCCTTTATTGTAGGGAGGAGATGTTACTCCCACATCTACAATTTCATTAGGTAAAGTTTTTAAGATAGTTAAAGCGTCGCTATGAAATATTTTATTTAAATATTTATCCATATTCATTTTGCCTTGTCCGATAAAAATTTATAAAAACCATTGGATATATATGGTCGATATCTTTCCAAATCAGATTTATTTAATAAATAGACAATTTTCAATCCAGGACTGTTAATAAAATCTTTGTAATCAAAATCTGCACTTCTTAAAAATTGCCCTTTCGTACTTTTGCTCCCTCTTAATTTCTCTCGCCACCTTTTGATTTTGTTTTCTAAATTTTTTACGAAGTTTGGGGAGTTGAAAGGAAATTCTATAATATAAATTAGTCTTCCGTCCACAAATCCGCTTACTAGTAAATTTAAATCTTATCTCTTTTTTATCTCTGTCTAATCTTGCAGGAGTATAATCAGTAAAATTCCCTCCTCCATTTAATTTTGCCGGACTTGTTTTCCTTTCTCCTTTTTTATATTTTTCAAATTCCTCAGTATCCACATTTTTTGGTTTTGCCTCACATTTTATAGTTTTATCCTGTAAAAAGGCATCTTGCTTAAAACCATTATAACCTATTTTGCTTTCTTTATGCTGATATCCAGCCAAGGTAACGGTTATAAACTCTCTTATAGTTGAAGAGTTTTTATCCTTTATATACATCGTAAGTAAGTCAACCAATATTCTTATAAGCGTATCTTTTGATTTCCCTATAAGATATCTACTTAAGTCACCGTGAGTTCCTGTTGAATATATTTTTATCACATTTGCTAATTCTTGATTCATATTATCACCTCATTAAAGTTAAATTTCGCCTAACTCGTTCATATACGAAATACTTCCTTTTTGTCCTGTTTTGAGAGTATAGACGAAGTATTTTGTTTATCCCAATTTTTAACAAATTTTGTCATTTTGTACCTCTTTTGTTCCATAATCTATATTATAAATAATAGGAATTTGCTCTGTCAAACTGAACCATTATTCGATGCTTACCTAAAAATTAAAGATTTTTTGATTATTTTTAAGATTTTAAAAGTAGAAATTAAATTACCCTTATATTCTCTCTTTTTCTCCAGGAACAAGGATTTCAGTTTGTAGCAGTGCGATTTATCGCACAATTTAATTCCTTGATTTATCATTTTTTTGACACTAATTGGCAAACATCGGTTAATTTCTATAAGCTTTAATTTTGATTTTTTTTGATTTTTGCCTTATAATAATTAGCAATCCTTACTTTAAGTTTAAACTTTTTTAAAAGGTTTTAAAGAAAATGAAAAAAATAATATTTTTTGTGACTTTATTTCTTATACCTAAGCTTGAGGGTTTTTACAAAAAGGATTTAATAAATATATCGGTTCAATTAAGACACAGATTTGAAGCAAGGGATAACTTTGATCTTGATTCTCAAAGGGATGATAAACTTCTTTTCCATCTCCTGCGAACAAGAATAAACATCAATTATTCACCTTCTGATTTCCTTAAGTTTTTTATCCAGCTTCAGGATTCAAGGCTTTTCGAATTTGACCCCGAGGACCCTTCAAAAAGTAAACCTTTAAGAGTTTCAGAAGACCCTTCTATTTCAAAAGATGAAACAGGAGTTGCTGACCCAGGAGAATTTTTCTATTTTCAAACTATTTTAAATTTTTAAAGTAATGAATTCTGCCTATGTTTCCGGATGCCTTCTTGCAGGGGGAAAATCAAAAAGATTTGGAGAAGATAAAAGGTTTTATAGATTAAACAAAAAAACCTTAATTGAAATTTCTATAGAAAAGTTAAGGAAATTTTTTGATAGAATTTATATCATCTGTGATGAGGAAAATCTTATGAAGGAAAAAATCGGAGATACAAATTCTACCCTCCATATAATAGAGGATATTAAGAAATATAGAGGACCTTTAACAGGTATCTATTCCTTTTTTAAAAAAACCTCTGAAAACTCGGGTTTCTTTATACCCTGTGATATGCCCTATTTGCCTCTTAAATTTATAAAATATTTAAACAATGTAGTAAGAAAATTCAGTTTTAGAAAAATTATTTTAATCTCAGAGGAAAAACCTTTACCTATTTTTATGAATTCTTCTTTTCTTCCAGAACTGGAGAATTATTTAAAAAATCAGAATTCAATAAAAGGTTTTATCAAATTGGTTAAAGAGAAGTGCCCTGATAGAATTTACTTTATTCCTGAAAGAAAACTCTTTTCCTTTGGAAATCCTGAAGTATATATTAAAAATATAAACATAAAAGAAGACCTTGTATGATACTTAAAGACCGATTTGAAAGAAATTTTGATTACTTAAGAATTTCACTCACAGATAGATGCAATTTAAGGTGTTTTTATTGCATGCCAAAGGAAGGAATTAGATTGTTTGATAGAAAAGAAATTCTCAGTTTAGAGGAAATAGAATACCTTGTTTATTTTTTTAATAAAAATTTTGGAATAAATAAAATAAGATTTACAGGTGGAGAACCTTTATTAAGAAGAGGTTTTGAGAGTTTGATAAAATCTTTAAGGAAAAATGAATATTTGGAACTATGCATAACAACAAATGGAATTTTACTTAAAGAAAAAGCAGAGTTTTTAAAAGAAAATAATATAAAAGTAAATGTAAGTCTTGATACATTAAATTCAGAAACCTTTAAAAAGATATCAGGCTTTGATTATTTGAATAAGATAATAGAAGGCATAGAATATGCTTTAAGTATTGGAATTCCTGTAAAAATCAATACAGTTATTTTAAAGGGAATCAATGACTCTGAAATTTTTAATTTAATTGATTTTGCAGGAAAAAGAAGGGTTGAGATAAGATTTATAGAATTTATGCCCCTATCGGGAAATGAGGAATGGAAAAGATACTTTGTTTCAGAAAAAGAGATAAGGGAAAAAATAAAGGAAAAATTTGAACTTATGCCCTTTAAAAAGTGGAAAATAGCAAAAATTTATAAAACTTCTTCCCAAAATAAAATTGGATTTATATCGACAATTTCAAATTCCTTTTGCAATACCTGTTCAAGATTAAGGATAACCTCAAAGGGTGAGATTGTTTTGTGTTTATTTGATAAAAGGGGATATGATATAAAGAAATTTTTAAGACCAGAAATAAAAGAAAAGGAACTTTTTGATTTTATGGATAAAATAGTTAAATTGAAACCAAAGGGTTTTATTGAATTAAAGGATAAGTTTTTACATTCCGAAAAGGTATATAAACCCTATGTGGCTATGAGGAAACTGGGAGGATAATATGATAAGGGTTTTATTTTTTGGAAAGTTAAAAGAGATAACAGGTAAAAGGGAAATAAATATAGATAACTGTAGAACTCTGGGGGCACTTGAAAATTTTCTCTTTGAAAAGTATCCTGATTTAAAAAAAGAAGTTTTTTGGATTGCCTTGAATCAAAAGATTGTTGATGAAGATATTGAATTAAAAGATAAGGATGAAATAGCCCTTTTACCCCCTATTTCTGGTGGATGAGATATTTAACAGATAAAAAAATTACAAAAAAATTTATATATAAGGTTTTAAATGAAAAGGATGAAAAATCAGGTTCCTTTATAATTTTTACAGGAAAGGTAAGGAAAGATTTTTTATCTAAAGAATATGTGAAAGAGATTATTTATGAGTCTTATGGGGAAATGGCGGAGAAGGAAATTGATGAAATTATTAAAAAGGCAAAGAGGAAATTTAAGGTAAAAGAGATTATTGTGAGGCACAGGGTGGGAAAGGTAAAGCTCTCTGAAATTGCCTTTTTTGTTGCTGTTTTTTCGGAGCATAGAAAAGAGGGATTTTCTGCTATTCAGTTTTTAATTGATGAGATAAAGGAAAAAGTTCCTATATGGAAAAAGGAAATTTTAAGTGATGGAAAATACAGATGGAAGTAATAAGCTTTAATAAGGTTTTAAGGGAAATTTTGGTTATATTTTTGAGAAAAAAATTCGTGAAATTGAAATTTTTTATGTATTGAAGATATAATTATATTATATAAAACAAAGTTTTAAACTTTAATTGACATTTTTTTATCTACGGAAGCAAGGAGGTGAAAATGAATTATAACAAATTGAAGGCTTGGTTTTTTCTTTCTCGTCCGCCATTTCATACTGTAGGAGTTTTTCCCTTCATTTTAGGAGGAGTTCTTGCCAGACATATTACATCTCATCTGGATTGGATTATCTTGGGCTGGGGAACCATCGCAGTGATTTTCATTATGCTTGCCACTTATTATTCGGGAGAATACTTTGATTACGAGACCGATACCCTCTCAGCAAAATTAGAAAGAAATCAATTTTCTGGTGGAACTCAGATTCTCCAAACAGGAGTTATTCCAAGAAAACACGCTTTTTTCGCCAGTATTATTGCGCTCTTTTTAGCAGGAGCAATTGGGCTTTTACTGCAATTTTATTACAAAACCGGACAATTCACTATACCTCTTGGGGTTATCGGAATGTTTGCTGGCTTCTTTTACACTACCAGGCCAATACAATGGAGTTATAGAGGTGTAGGTGAAATATTGATTGGGTTTTGTTATGGTTGGCTTCCTGTTGCTGTTTCTTACTATATTCAGACACAACAAATATCTCCTCTTGTGCACTGGGTTTCTCTTCCAATTGCTTTCACGATTTTCAATGTAATTCTGATAAACGAGTTTCCCGATTATCCAGCAGATATAAAGGTTGGTAAGAAAAACCTTGTGGTTCGGTTTGGTAAGGATAAGATGAGCAAACTCTATTTCTTGATGAGCCTGGGCACATGGATTTCCTATTTAATCTCAGTTAGATTTGGAATTCCTGTTAAGGCGTTGCTTTTATTTTCTCCTTTTTTCCTTTTATCCCTTATTACAACTTTGCAAGTTGCAAGAGGTGAATACAAAGAAAAGGAGAAATTAGAGAGGATTTGTGCTAAAACTCTCATTGTTAATCTGGGGACCACAATAAGCTTCATATTATCTCTTTTATGGTAAAGATAGGAAGAGATTCCAGGGTTTTGCCTTTTTTCTGGCCCCCTTCCCTATTATTAAGACAGGTAGGAAGTCTTTTTTGTTATGGTTATCTTACTAAATGGAATAAACTATTTCTATGGCTTGTAAAAAGTGGATTTAAAACACTGCCAGTATGTTCTGGGGCTTATGGTATGGGGTGCATAGGATTTCCTGCTCATCCGGTTTGGGAAATAACCTTAGCATGCAATTTAAAGTGTATTCATTGTCATGCCTCATCTGGAAAACCTCATGATGATGAACTATCCACAGAGCAGGGATTAAGGTTGCTGGAAGAAATTGCTTCTATTAGAGAATTCCGAATGTTAGTGCTCACAGGTGGTGAACCACTAATTCGCAAGGATATATTTGAAATTCTTGAATATGGGAAAAAATTGGGTTTAAAATTCGTAATAGCTACTAATGCGTGTTTGATTACAGAAGAAATTGCCCTTAGACTAAAGGAGAATAATGTTGCAGGAGTTGCGATTAGTTTAGATTCCTATGATTCCAAAATTCACAATTTTATCAGGGGTAATCTTAATGCGTTCAACTTAGCGATAAGGGGTATTAAAAATGCCAAAAAGGCTGGACTTGTTATTCAAATAAATTTTACAGCAATGCAATATAATAAAAATCAACTGGCAGATACAATAGAATTTGTGAATAGTTTAGATGCAGATATAATGCTTATTTATCAATTTATACCCGTAGGAAGAGGAAAGCAGATAGGAAAAGAGGCTCTGGGAATGCAAGAAAATAAAACTTTTGTTAATTTAATTAGAAAAAAGCAGATTGGAGGTAAAACAATTATTGAGCCAGTGGCACTACCTCAGTATTGGCCATATCTTTTGAATAACAAGAGAAAAAATAAGTTATGGCTGAAAATAGCTAAAATATTTTTTCATGGATGCACTGCGGGTAGAGGTCTTGTATATATTAAAGCAAATGGGGAGGTATGGCCATGCCCCTTTGTAGAGATTTCAACTGGAAATGTAAAAAGAAAACCATTTTCAGAGATCTGGCAAAATTCTGTGGTTTTAAAAAATTTAAGGAAGAGAAAAAAAACACTTAAAGGTAAATGTAATCTATGTAAATTTAACGATATATGTGGAGGCTGTCGTGGTCGTGCATTCGCATTAAATAATGATTATTTATCTGAGGACCCCTCCTGTTTCATTTAAATAAAAAAGTGGAAATAGCAGGTGTTATTCTTGCAGATGGAGAAACAAAAAGATTTGGAGAGAATAGATGAAATAGCCCTTTTGCCTCCAATCTCTGGTGGATAAGATATTTAACAGATAAAAAGATTACGAGGAGCTAATTCACATAATTTGAATTATATAAATTAAATCCTTTATTATTAAATTTAAGATGTTTGATATAAGCGATAAAATAAAGACCTTAAGGAGTGCAAAAGCAAGGGCTGTCTTAAAGGTATCTCCCGAAACAATCCAGAAAATTAAGGATAAAAAGACTCCGAAGGGAGATATTTTTGAAATTTCAAAAGCAATTTCAGTTTTCTCCGCAAAAAAGACTTCAGAGGTTTTTCCCTTTTGCCATAATATTCCTGTTGAATGGGTAGGTTTTGAACATAAAATAGAAGAGGAAAGAATAATAATTGAAATTACAGTTAAAACAATTGCAAGAACAGGTTGCGAAATGGAAACCCTGTTTTCTGTTTCCTGTGCAGCCCTTAATATATATGATATGTTAAAACCAATTGATAAAAATATAGAGATTAAAGAGATCAAACTGATTGAAAAAAAGGGTGGTAAATCCGATTTTAAAGATAAAGTTCCCGAGGATTTTAAAACAGGTGTCCTTGTTATTTCTGATTCTGTTTATGCTGGTAAAAAGAAAGATAAGGCAGGGAAGATAATTGTTGATATTTTAAAAGAAAATGGAGTTAAAAACATTGAATATAAAATTGTTCCTGATGAGAAGGAATTAATAGAAAAGGAGGTTTTGTCCTGGTGCGATAAAAACTTCAATCTTGTTATAACAACAGGTGGAACAGGACTCTCTCCAAGGGATGTGACACCTGAGACAATAAAGCCCTTAATAGAAAGGGATATTTCTTCTATTATGGAATCAGCGAGAGTTTATGGTTATGAAAGAACCCCTTATGCAATGCTTTCAAGGGGTATTGCGGGTATAAGGGAAAACACACTTATTTTGACACTACCAGGTTCATCAAAGGGTGCAAAGGAATCAATGAATGCTTTATTCCCTTATGTTCTTCACCTTTTTAAAATTATTAAAGGGAAAGGACACTGAAGAAGCTTTAAAAATGATACTTTATTTTATATTTTTTCTCTTTGCCTTTTTATATTCAATGGTTGGTCTTGGTGGAGGAAGTGCCTATGTTGCACTTCTTGGAATTTCAGGTATAGAGCATAAATTTATACCCTCAACAGCTCTTTTTTT
>FWPU01004722.1_pt1 | contig 28152 bp, 25 predicted proteins | sample 2228361 | NCBI WGS metagenome assembly FWPU01 (sample SAMEA103939777, study PRJEB20133) | metagenome
AAGGGGGGACTTTCCCTGATATTGAGTTGCCTGCCCTGCACCATGTTAGGTTCAGGGCTCGTATCCTATGGCCAATACAAACTCTGTGTACGTTTCTGTGGATGAAGAATGAGTCTATTTGCTAAAATAAAAATGTGAGGTGAATGAATTATGAAGAGTTCAGGTATGATAGCGCCTGTTAACTTTGGGGTGCTGACCAGATGTTTGTTATTCTTTAGTCTGGTTTTTGTATTTTCTTGTGCTGAGTATTACAATGTCCCCAGGGAGGAGCCACTTCCCGCTACTGGACCTGCAATAATTGAGGCAAGCCCCTGGGCAGTGGTAGTCGGTTCTGGGACTACGCACATCGTGTTTGTAAAGGTGATGGATAGGGATAAAAGACCCATACCTAATCAGCGTGTCTCTGCAAGGGTTGAGGACCCTTCGGTAGCCATTATTGATGAGGGTGCGTTGACCGACGAAAAAGGGCTGGCAAGGTTTACAGTAACGGGTATAGGGATGCCCTGGTACTCAGAGATTATGTTTTCCACAGATTCAGTTTCTACTAAAATTTACGTCTGGAAGTACGGATACAGCCCCTTCGGGCACAGGTATTAACGGGCTTTTTTTCATGCAAAGGGGAGAATGAGGCTCTCAAGTCCTCTGTTAGTGGTAAATTTTGCATTGGTGTTTCTAGTCTCCTGCGGCAGGTCCTATCCACTTATAGGCCCACCTGGGCCGGTGGAAGCGAATAAACCTGCCCATATTGCGGTGACACCTACAGTCCTTAGATTGCGACCCGGTGAAGTACATATCGTAAGTGTTAAGGTAAAAGATGCTCATAAGAATCCACTTAATAATGTCCTGGTACAGGTCAGAGTTAGTACGGTTAATACTGTCTCTGTGGAGCCTGAGAGTGTGTTGACGAACGAAATGGGTGAGGCCACATTTCTTGTACAGGGCATAGCGGAGACCCCGACCCGGGTAGGAGTTACATTTACGGCAGACAGCGTCTTAAATAACGTAGAGGCTTTTATTGTCTCTGAGTAAGACGAGGAATGAAAAAGAAAAGCTTATCTTTTATCCTTTTGGTGATCTTTGTCCTTTTGCAGGGTAGATGCCTCTTTGGACAGACCCTTTTAGTAGCCGCCGCTTCCAGCATGAAAGACGCCCTGAAGGAGGTAGCTAACGAGTTTGAAAAGAGTACCGGGCACAGGGCAGATTTCTCTTTTGGTTCCAGTGGCCTTTTGGCCCATGAGATTGAGGCAGGGGTGCCTTACGATGTTTATGTGGCCGCAGGGGGTAATTTCATACAGGAGCTTTACCACCGGAAGCTCCTTGTACAGGGAACCTCCAGGATAATCTGCAAAGGAAAGTTAGTTATAATAACCAGAAAGGATTCGGTGGTAAAGATAGACAGGCTTCGTGATATAGCCCGGTTTCAATTGATTGCCATTGCCAATCCCCAGCACGCCCCTTATGGAGTGGCAGCCCGTGAGGCCTTGCAGAATGCGGGTGTGTGGCTGGGGCTACAGAACAGAATCCTTTACACAGAACGGGTGATGGACGTCCTTGAATTGGTGGAGACGGGGAAGGTGCCTGCCGGGATAGGTGCACAATCCCTTAAGGTCTCTGCCCAGGTGAATTACACCCCCGTGGAAAATAAATTGTACGCCCCCCCTGAGGTGCATATTGCCATAGTAAAAGGCACCGTACAGAGGGATTTGGCCCAGACCTTTATTGACTTCCTGGTCAGCGACAGGGGGAGGGCTATTCTAAAGGAACATGGCTTCCTGGTACCGGGAGAGTTTTAGGACAGTTGATGAGGAAGGTTTCCTCTTGTAACCGTGCGAGGCAGACACCTAATCAGTCTCTGTCAGAAGGTCAGGCCTTCTCTGGCGGGTGCGGCTCTTTGCCTGCTCTAGCCGCCATTTTTTAATCCTTTCGTGGTCCCCTGACAGCAGTATTTCTGGTACCCCCATGCCCCTGAATTCTCTTGGCCTCGTGTACTGGGGATATTCAAGGAGGCCCTCGCTAAAGGATTCACTTACTGTGGAGAACTCGTCTCCCAGGGCCCCTGGAATAAGTCTCACTATTGCATCTATTACCACCATGGCAGGGGACTCACCTCCACTCAGGACGTAGTCACCTATAGAAATTTCCAGGAAATTAAAGCTCTGCCTTATCCTTTCATCAAACCCCTCGTAGTGCCCGCAAAGGAGCATGAGACGGTTTGCCTTTACAAGTTCCCTGGCCAGGGATTGAGTAAACTTAGTGCCTTGAGGACTGAGGAGGATTTTAGTTGAAGGTACAGGCCGTTGATCAGGCCCTGTCCCTGGCACCGCCTTCTCTACCTCTTCTATTGCCCTGAAGACGGGTTCTGGCCTGAGAACCATCCCGGGTCCTCCACCAAAGGGCCTGTCATCAACCTTCTTGTGCTTGTCTTGACTGAAATCCCTTATGTTCCACAGATGAAACTCTACTAGTCCCTTCTCCTGGGCAATGCCCAGGATGCTATGTTTAAGGAAGGCTGGAAAGACCTCTGGGAAAAGGGTAAGGACGTCTATGCGCATAATACGTGGAAAGCCCTGACTCATTTGTTCTGCCGTCATTATATTTCAGTGAAAAGACTTTTACAACTGAGCTTGGGACAAGAGCCAGTTAATGGACTCCAAAGTTTTTTATGTTCTTGCGGGGACGATGCAGGAACCGCAAGGGATGTTGGAGCTACAAAATTTGTAGCTTTTTGTAAGGACAAAGATGTTGACAAATATAGAATTCCTTGTACGCTATACACTTACACGAGGGAGAGGGTGGGCACGACTTTTGCTAAGACTTTATAATTCAGATAGTTACAATCGATTAAATTTTTTGGAACGGACGTCTTACTTGCAGATGGACAAAGACTTGACAGAAAAATTGTTGTCCAAACAAAGACTTTTGGTCATTGCTCCCCATTCGGACGACGAGGCCCTTGGGTGTGCTGGCCTTATAGCCAAGGTGAAGGACATGGGCGGAGAGGCCTACGTCATGGTGATGTCTATTGGAAACTTGAGGCACTACGGGGTGGAATCCGTAGTCTCAGCACAGATAAGGAGGGATGAGTTTCTAGCAGCGGCCAGGCTTCTAAAACTGGATGGTTATGACATAGTGTATCAGGAGGACGAGAGGTATCTCCGCCTTGATACCATTCCGAGGCGGGACCTCGTAAGCGTAATTGAAAGGGATAGTAGTGTGTCCATTGACAGGATACAACCGACAATGATAGCACTCCCTGCACCTTCTTACAATCAAGACCACGCTGCGGTATTTTATGCCGGCTTTACGGCATGTCGCCCTACCCTACCTCAATACAAGACCTTCCAGCAGATAGTAGTCTCTTATGAAAATCCTACGCTGTGCTGGAGTTCAGATAGGGTCTTTCAACCCAATTTATACGTAGACATATCTAAGTATCTGGATAGAAAACTGGAGGCAATAAAGTGTCATCGTTCCCAACTGAAGGAGCCAAACCACAATTACAGTCTGGAAAACATGGAAAGGTTGGCAAGGTTGAGGGGGAGCGAGATATCGGTAGAGGCTGCTGAGGCCTTTGTGTGCTATCGCATGGTTATATGAGAAGGATACCTCACTCCTTACCCATGCTGGGGGAAGGGGAGTTAGAGATGGTAAGGGATGTACTCAGTTCTAACTACGTTGCCCAGGGGCCAAGGGTGGAAGAATTTGAGAGGGTATTCAGGGACTACCTGGGAGTGGAGTACAGCCTTGCAACCAATTCGGGATCGTCTGCCCTGCACCTCCTGCTTCTCTCTATGGGTATTGGAGCGGGGGACGAGGTTATTGTCCCCAGTTACGTATGCGCCGCAGCGCTGAACCCCATTCTCTATGTGGGGGCAACACCCTGCGTGTGCGATGTAGATGGGCAGGACCTGAACGTAACCCTGGAAACAGTTAGGAAGAAGGTAAGCCCAAAGACAAAGGCCCTGATTGTGGTTCATACCTTTGGTCAGTCTGCAGGTATAGACAGTTTACTGGGGTTGGGTATTCCGATTGTTGAGGACTGCGCCCATTGTCTCGGCGGGAGCTATCCTTCTAAAGCGGGCAAGAAGCTGGGAGGCCTGGGCACGGCCGCTATCTTTTCCTTTTATGCCACGAAGATGATCGCTACGGGACATGGTGGCATGATCGCTACGGATTCCTACCCAATCATGGAAAGGGCGAAGGATCTGAGAGAGTACGATGAGAGGGAGGACTATCGGGTAAGGTACAATTACTGGATGACCGATATAGAGGCCGCACTGGGACTGAGCCAGTTGCGCAAGTTGGATTACTTTATCTCCAGGAGGCGTGAAATAGCCGCCACTTACGACAGGATTCTGAGAGATTACGGCGTGGAGATACCCTACCGGAGAAACGGCTCCACCCACGTGTTTTATAGATACATCCTTAAGACAAATAAGACAGGGAAGACGGTAGAAGAAATAATAAGGAGATTAGACGTTAGAGGGATAGAGTCCAAAAGGCCAGTATTTAAACCCCTTCACCAGTACCTCCACCTGGACAGCAGGGAGTATCCTAATACGGAAGAAGCCCACCGTACTGTAGTTTCTATACCGATTTATCCATCCCTGAACCAGGAACAGGTGGAGTACATAGCCAGGAACGTTGGGGAGGTGTTTTCGGGGTAATGATAGTGGCAGGACACCAGCCCAATTATCTCCCTTATCTTGGGTTCTTTCACAAGATGGCCCAGGTAGATACCTTTATTATCTTGGATAACGTTCAGTTTGTGAAGGGAGGCCCGTTTGGCTGGATGAACCGTAACAAGATTCGTACCAGAGAGGGGTGGATCTGGCTTACCGTTCCAGTACTTACCAAAGGGAAGTTCGCACAGAGGATTATGGACGTTAACATCAACAGTACCATCTCCTGGAAGCGCAAACACTGGAGGTCTATATGGCTTAGTTACAATAAGGCCCCGTATTTCAATAAGTATGCCGACTTATTCTACGAGACTTACGATAGGGAATGGGAAAAACTCGTGGACCTGAATGAGGCCCTGATTCTTCAGATAAAAGAGGCTATGGGCATCAAGACCAGGATACTGAGGGCCTCTACCCTGGGGGTGGAGGGGAAGGCAACAGAACTCATTATAAACATTTGTGAGAAGTTAGGCGCTGACCAACACTTATATGGAGTTCATGGCAGAGACTATGTGGACGTCAACCTAATGCGGGAAAAGGGGATAGAAAGCCTATTCCAGGAGTTTCATCACCCCCAGTACCATCAACTCTACGAGCCTTTTATTCCCCACATGTCTATTATTGACCTCCTGTTCAATGAGGGGGAGAGGGGTCTTGAGATACTCATGGAGGGGAAGAATTTAAAGCCGGGCAATGTTGCAGGGCATACCGCATTGAGAGCAGAGGTAAAAGATGACAGGGCCGTTGGCAGCATGCATTAAAGTCTTTGTGATAGCCTTTTTGATAACCCTGGTGGCAACGCCCATTGTAAGGCTTATGGCGGAAAAGATTGGGGCTATGGATTACCCCAGCGAGATGAAGCCTCATGCCAGGCCAACCCCGCGCATGGGAGGGTTTGCCGTGTTCTTGGGCTTTACCTGTTCTTTGCTCTATCTTGACCTTCTCGATGAAAAACAACTTGGCGTCTTAATGGGTAGCACTCTTGTAGTTGCCATAGGTCTGGCTGATGATATAAAGGGATTGCCGGCTACGGTAAAGTTACTGATGCTCCTTGGTATAACCTATCTGCTTTCCAGATACGGTGTAATCCTGACATTGTTCAGCGATTATTACCTCAATTTATTTTTTACCCTTTTATGGATAGCAGGAGTAACTAGTGCCTTTAATGCCTCCGATACTATGGACGGGCTTGCGACTGGTCTGGCCTTTATAGCTGGACTGGCCTTTGCGTTGGTGTCAATACAGACCTACCAGTGGGCCTGGGGTTTACTGTCTTTTGCACTCATGGGTTCCGCACTCGGTTTCTTAAAGTACAACTATAATGGTGCCAGTATCTTTCTGGGGGATTCTGGCTCATTCTTTCTGGGTTATGTTCTTGCAGCCCTTGGGGTTATGGGGGAATGGTCGACGCATCCCGTTAAGGCCGCCATTATACCTGTACTGATATTGGGAGTGATCATCTTTGACTTTTTATTTACTGTAGGAAAGAGGTACGTTGAGGGGACTACGCTTACCGTAAAAGAAGCAATCACCTGTTGCGGGGTTGACCACCTCCCGCACCGGTTAGTTGCCATGGGCCTGAGCAAACGAGAGGCGGTACTGCTAATCTATCTTATTAGTCTAGCGGTGTCCATCAGTGCGGTGGTTCTCAGGAATGCAAGACCAGTGGACGCCGTATTGCTTTTACTCCAGTTTTTCCTTATATTTCTGGTTGTTACAAAATTGGTAGGCTTAAAAAAGGCAGAGATAGGCCATGTACCTGGACTTTTGGGGACTGAAGAAGAAGCCCTTCGAAAATACCCCTAACCCGGACTTCTTCTATTATTCAGTAAATCACGAGGAGGCCCTCATGAGGCTCCTTTACGGGGTGAGGGAGAGGAAGGGGGCCATCATGCTTACGGGCGACATAGGTGTGGGTAAGACCATCCTCAGTCGGATGCTGGTAAGGCTATTAACTAGAGGGGAAGAACGGTATAATATTGCCGTAATAGTAAATCCCGCCATTACTGTTGAGGATCTATTACGTGAATTGATATATCAGTTTGGAGGGCTGGAAGGTCTCCCCCCGGCGACAAACAAGCTAGATCTGCTACACAAATTGGAAAATATTATATATGAAAGCAATGAAAGGGGCCAACACTGCGTCCTCATAATTGATGAGGCCCAGGTTATTAAAAATGACGAAGTATTTGAGGAACTCAGACTACTCCTGAATCTCCAGAAGAACGATGCCTTCCTCCTGACCATCGTTCTACTTGGCCAACCAGAGCTGACACAAAAGGTTAGGCAGTACGAGCCATTGGAACAGAGGATAGCAATTAAATTTGACCTTACGGGTCTCAACCATGAAGAGGTGGACAAATACATAAATCATAGACTAAAGGCTGCAGGTAGTGGAGATAAGAAGATTTTCAACAGAAATTCCGTTGAGGAGATATACAGGGCCTCAAGGGGTATTCCTAGAATAGTAAATAACATCTGTGACCTCAGCCTCCTGATGGGATTCAGCAATCAGGCACAGATGGTGGATGAGGTTATCGTGAAGGCAGTTGTAGAAGATTTAAGGCTGGCAGCACGTTATGTGAAGTAGATGCGTAAAAAAGAAGAAAAAAAGATGAAATTGAGTCTAAGGAACTCTAGGGACATTCTAGAGAAAGGGGCACAGCAAGCCTCTGCCCCAGAGGAGAAGGTACATCTGAAGGGGCTTAACCCAGAGAAAGAGGAATCTGTTCCTAAGGAGAGGCTCAGCTTTAGTGCCATTACTAAAAAGATACAGGAACAACCCGAACCAGAGAACAAAGACCAGCGCATCGGTCCTGAGGAAGAAACAGCCCTTAAAAAGCAGGTGACCAAAGAGCTAAAGGAGGCAGGGAAGGAGGCACAGACCATATATCATGACCTTGTTGCCCTAGCCCAGGAAGTTTTTGAGAAGATAAAGGAAGGCCAGTCCTTTGAAATAGAGAAGGTGAGAAAGGCAATAGAAGAGTTGATAGATGAGCTCATCCTAGGGGACGAAGTCCTGATTCAACTCGCTATTGGTGCGGGTGAAAGTGTCAGCCAATTAGCCTCCAACGCAGTGAATGTGACAATCATAGCGGTTAAAATTGGCGTGTCTTTAAATTACAATAAATCAAGCCTGATGGAACTAGGGATGATTTCCTTCTTGAGGGACATGGGGCTGGTCTTACTGAGCCATATTACTGAGCAACCAAGGCGCCTGAAGGCAAAGGAGTACGAGGAAATAAAGAAACACCCACAATATACGGAGAGGCTTTTGGAGGGTCTTGGCATCAGAGACGAGGTCTTCAGACAAGTGGTTCTCCAGCATCATGAAAGGGAAGATGGTAGTGGGTACTTTAATATAAAAGGGGAGGCAATTCACGAATACGCAAAGATAATAGCAATAGCCGAGGTATACGAGAGCTTGACGCATAACCGTCCGTTCCGCGCCGGGCTACCCCCACACACTGCCATGCGTGAGATATTAGATGAAGGAGTGGCCTTCTTCGGGCGCAGGATAACCAAGGCCTTCATAAAGGAATTTGGCGTATATCCTGTCGGTAGTACCGTAGAGCTTAACACCGGGGAAAAGGCCAGGGTAATTGCCATTCATAAGGACTTCCCGCTCAGACCGGTCGTGCAACTCGTATTGGATTCAGAAGGTAGGCCAACGAGCAAAATACTAAACCTCCTGGAAAAACCCCAGCTATTCATAAAAAGGCCTGTAGAAGAGACTAAGCTCTAAGGGTATCATAGGCTTCTACTTGCCCTGAACCAAAAAGGTTTAGGGCTTGCCTAGGGTTTTCTAGCAAAGGCCAATATAGAGGGGCCAGTCAGCAGGTTGCCCAGGGATAAATAGTAGAGCCCCTGAGTTAAGAATCGAGTGGTGTTTCGTAGCAGGACTTCTGCGGGTTTTCCTACCAGTCTTAAGAGGTCAGGCACATCCGGGTTAAGGGTTGAGTTCTCCACCCGTATGTCTACAAAACCAGCCTCCCTTAGAAACATCCTTAAGGTCTTCGGGGAAAACATGTATAGGTGGAAAACTGTAGGGGCCGTAACCTGTAAGCTACGTGGAATAAGGGAATTTGCTAAATTAAAAAGGCACTGGAGGTAGAGATGAAAATTCAAGTTAGATACCCTCAGTGCAATAAGTCCGCCGCTCCGCAGGGCTGTAAAGATTTCTCTGAGGTTTCCCCACGGATCGTACATCTGGTCTAAGACATTCCATGCAGTGGCTACATCAAAGAAGTTTTCTTGTAGTTTGATGTCTTTTGGTTCGCCCATGTAGACCTCTAAATCCAGCGTATTTCTGGCGGATTGTACTGCATCGCTGGAGACGTCTACACCTGTTACCTGCCAGCCTCGGTTTCTTGCCATGTCCAGGAAGTAGCCCTTGCCGCAGCCAATGTCCAGTAGCCTGCCTTCTGGGACGACAGACTCAATCTGGGAGAGGGCTTTCTCAAACAGGGGAAGCCTGTTCTTCTTCCAGAGTGCTTCTTCCGCAGGATTAAAGTACTCGTAATTATAGAATTCCCTCTCTCGCTCAAGGGTAGGCTTTGGATTGATATAGGAGAGTTTACATTTTTTACATTGCACCAGCCAGGAAGACTCACGGATTGGAGAGACAGTTACACGGGTAAGGACGATGTAATCGTCTGAGTTACAAAAGTTGCACTTGGTCTCAACCAGCATAAACTTGTCCTGAATTTATTTCAGGATTGTGCTGTGTCTGGGCTTCCAGGAATCCTTTCTCTGACAATAGCTCCCGATACAATTGTATCATCCTCTCTATGGTCTGGGATGGGCTAAAAAGTTCTTGAACGCCTTTAGTTGCCTTCTCTGTTAATCTCTTTCTCAGTTCCTCGTCCTTTTCCAGGCGAAGGATACAATTGGCCATGGCCTCTACATTGCTTGCAGGGACAAGCAGGCCGGTTTCTTCGTTAAACACGATTTCTGGTATACCGCCTACTGAAGTGGCAACTACTGGTACACCACAGACCATTGCTTCCAGGATGGAACGGGGGCTACAATCCCATAGGGAAGGGTTTAGGGATATGTCCAGTACACGAGTAATCTCAGGTATGTCCCTCCTGTAACCTGTCATTACTACCCTGCCTTCAAGACCCATTCGTTTTATTCTCCGATGGATCTCTTCTTTCAATTCTCCGTCTCCCACTATTAGAAGGAAGGCGTTGGTAATCTTCTTGTATATCTTCTGGAAGGCTTCAAGGACGGCAAAGTGTCCTTTTTCGGGACTCAGCCTGGCTATGATACCTATCACAAAGGAATCTTCTGGTAGGCCCAGTTCCTGTTTCGTTTCTGCTACGTCGACCTGGGCTATTTTGAACCTCTCCAGGTCAAAGGCCGCACGGATTACGACATACTTTTCCGCTGGGGCAATCCCGTAACTCAGATAATCCCTGACTTCGCTCTCACATATGGCCATAATCCTGTCAGCCCAGGGAGTTGCCAGTCTCTCTACCAGGGCAAAGAACCACTGGGCAGGCGGACTAAAGAACGTGGGGTGAAAGATGCTCCCGTGGGGCGTGTGGACTACTACAGGGGTATGTGCGAGTCTTGCGGCCAGGCGCCCAAGTATCCCCGCCTTTGCGGTCTGAGTGTGGACTATCTGGTAGCCACCCTCGCTGATAAGCCTGTAGAGCTTGTAAAATGCCCAAAGGTCATTTAGCGGGCTTATTTCGCGCCTGAATTCAGGGATTGGGTGGAAAGAGATGCCCATTTCTTTAACTATTTCGGTCATTCTTGAATCCGGGGCACCAGCCAATTCCACCTGGAAGCCTTTCTCCTTTAACCCGTGACAGAGGTTCAGTGTTATATCAGTCGCACCTCCAGGGAGGAGCCTAGTTATGACCTGGAGTACCTTGATGGGTATCTTCTTGTCATGTTGATTTTTCCTTATCATCCAGAACTCCTGGAGAAGGCCTTTCTGTACTGCGTAGCGCCACTTTCCATTCCTGCCCAGAAACCCCTCAAGGGGTCTAATGAGCCACGCCTTATGGAGATTAGTAACGCTACTAATAGGCTTCCAAAAAGTCTCCATGTGAAAAATAGACAGTTTAGCGGGGTTTTCTTGATATTTTTCCCGAAGAAATACCATTCGCCTGAAACCCTTTTCCTGTGGTCTTCTTTCATGTCATAAAGGGCGACCGTTCCTCCCCTGTGGTATCCCTTTACCCGTGGGTCAATGGCCAGGGTGTATTTTTGGGAGGCCCTATAGTTGAAGTCTGTGCCAGCAATGAAAACATGTCCTGTCAATTGTTTATCAAACTTTATCTCTTCTACGACATGTCTTTTAAAGCTCATTATCCCCTCAAAGAGCCACTGAGAGGGGTAAGGTTCGTTTAATTTGTCGTGAAAGTAATGGGGTATCCAGCCGGTAAAGAACCAGCCGTTCTCTCTCAGGGAAAAGGGGCCGCAGGTAAACAGACTCTTTCCTAGCAGCCAGAGAAGACTCCAATCTGCCCTCTGTGTGTCTGCGCCGCCTATCCCTCCAAGGTGCGGGTTTGTCTCGTAACTGTACAAGAGATTTTCAATACAGTCCTTCTCAAGTGTTACGTCATCGTCCACGAAGAAGATAATATCGCCGTTACTTTTGTTGAAGCCAGCCGTCCTGGCTGCCGCAGGGCCGGGTATGTCTCTGTTCCAGATATATATCAGATTAGATTTTTCACCCTGTTTAAATAACTCAAGCACCTCCTTCTCGCAGTCTTCCCGGCTCTGGTCAACAACAATTACCTCTTCCGGAGGACGCGATTGCTGGACTATACTGTACAGTGTAGTCAGTAGGTCTTCTCTTCTATTTTTGGTTGGTATGATTACTGATATTCGCATTTTCGTGGGATGTGACTTGGATGAAAAGAATCACACTGTGATGCCCTCTGACCTTGGTTGATTTATCCTTTGATTGTGGGTGTTCCTCCAGTCAACTTTGGGCCGGATGATGTTTTCATCTATACAGTCCTTATACCGGATTGCGATGTTAAGCAGAGAGTCTAGCAAGGACTCCGAGAGATAATGAGGCTTGAGCCCTAGTTCCATGAGATTTGTATTCTTTGGATTGTAGTAGTGTTCTTCTTTTTCTACACGGGGATTGGGCAGATGTTCTATTATCACGTCAAGGCTAAAGCTTTCTCCAGCCTTTTTAACCTTTTCTGCGATTTCATTTACGTTAAACGTCTCTGTGAATTGGTTGAAGACCCTGTACTGTCCTTCTTTTGCAGGGTTCTGGATGGCCAACCTTATGCACTGGACGGTATCCCTGATATCAAGCATTCCTCTTGTCTGGCCACCCTTACCATAGACCGTCAATGGGTGTCCTATCACTGCCTGAACGCAGAATCTGTTAAGCACAGTCCCAAAGACATCGTCGTAGTCAAGTCTGTTTATAAGCGCCTCATCCATCTCTATCTCTTTTGTTATTGTCCCGTACACTACGCCCTGATGGAGGTCTGTAGCCCTTATGCCCCATACCCTGCAGGCAAATTGGATGTTGTTGCTGTCGTGCAGCTTGGAGAGGTGATAGATAGAAGAGGGTTGCATGGGGAAGGGGAGGATGTCTTTACGTCCTTTATGGTGTATTTCAATGAATCCCTCTTCAATGTCAATGTTTGGTGTGCCATACTCGCCCATTGTCCCAAGTTTAACCAGGTGGCAGTCGGGTGCATAGTCTCTCATGGCATATATTACGTTCAATGTTCCGACGACGTTGTTTACCTGGGTGAAGACGGCGTGCTCCCGGTCTATCATGGAGTAAGGAGCGGACCTTTGTTCTGCAAAATGGATGATGGCATCTGGCTCATAATTTTTTACCACAGAAGTTATAAAATCCCAGTTGGTAATATCTCCTACAAAATAGTCAATTATCTTTCCGCTAGCCTCCTTCCATACCCTAAGCCTTTCCGGGAGGGTCCTTATGGGTGTTAATGTGGGTGCGCCCAGTTCATGGTCCCACAGCCTCCTGTAGAAACTATCAACAATACCCACCTCAAACCCTTCGTAAGAAAGATGAAGGGCCGTTGCCCAGCCACAATAACCATCACCGCCCAGGACTAATACCCTCATTTTTAGCCTCCTTTTGAATTGTCTACCTTCAGGAGCTATCGGGTTGTAAAAACACTATCTAGCAACATATTCATTTTTTATAATCCTACTGTTTTCCTTGTCTAGAGTAAATACTATTCCCCGGTCTACATTATTAAGGTTCAATAACTCTTTTGCCTTTGACTCACCATCCCACAGGGCAATATTTCTATGGGCATAAAATACTATCTGGGATGGAACTGCATAAAGGAGGTTTGTCTTAATAAATACTGTTTCCTCTTTTTTTGCCATCCTTGCTATTTCTTCCCCTATTTTTTGGTAATGGTCATGACCTTTCAAGAAATAACAGTTAATTACCAGGTATTGCAGTATTGAACCGAAGACCATTAAACAGAAGACCAGTATTGCAATCTTTTCTCTTACCGTTTTGTTCTCATTTGAACTGAATTTGTGGAAAAGTAGAGCTATCAGAATCGCAATTAAGACTCCGCTTTTTAGGACAGAATAATCATGCACAACAGTAAAATTAAAAAAGACAAAATGATGCAAAATTACTGGGACTGTGCAAAGATACAAGGCAAGGGCCGTAGTCCTATTTTTATAGAATATACTCGTAAAATGTTCCTTAGATAAAACAAAATCCCTTAAGGCCATTGCAAATAAAAATACCAAAAACGGTAAATAACCTATTACATAGTGAACCACCAGATTCCCCCACGAACTAAGGCATGTAAAACTGGCACCAAACCATCGGGACTGCCTAAAAAGCTCCTCAACAGCCTTTTTATAAAGGTCATCTGACGACAGTTTTAACAGTTGTTGTTTTTCTTCTCGGGACATAATGCCGTTGAATTTCAGTACCCCTCTGTCCATATCGTAATATATCTTGCCCTTAAGGGAATGGGGGAATTTCACCTCGCAGGGCAGATATTCTAATTTCAGATTACAACTCTCCTGTTGAGAAAAACCAGTCCTACCCAGATACCTTTTTATGCTTATTTTAGTGAAGGAACCAAGACCATCTATTTGTGAATATTGCCAGGTTATTAACGTCAGAGACGCTATTGAGGTGATTGTAATAATATATAAAATTCTTCTTACCTCCTGCCTTTTTATATCAGTCAGGAAATAGAGAAAGATGGAAAAGGCAAAAAAGACCCCGAGCCATTCGGTAAATATCATAAAGAAATTAATTAACCCTAACAAAACATAGTAAACTCTCTTAGCTCCATCTACAATGAACCTTAAAAAAAGGTACGTTCCAAGAATAAAAAGAGGCTGTACAGCTATATCTTGAAAGTAGGCATTTGAATGAAACCACAGAGTTGCCGGGGAAAACAAATACATTATAAAAGCAACAAAGGCAGGGATGTTCGGTCTTTCAGTATAATATCCCACAGTAATTAAAGAGACGATTTGAAAGACTAAAAAGCAACAAATAGAGTGTAATATAAGATTAAATACTTCCAGTGATAAAACATTTGGGTAAATACCTAAAACCCTAAACAAAATATAAGGAAAAACAGTGGCAAACGGCGGGTAAGATGTGAAATAAAAGTTTCCTTCTGAATCTCTTAACCTTCCCTGGTTATTAATATTCTTATCTGCCTTATTATTATAGGTTCCAATAAGACAAAATTTATGTTTTAGTCCTCCGTCTTCATACCATATTTGCAGGTGTCTCAAAATAGTGGCCGTACCGTGTTCATAGTGTCTGCTTAACGGTCTGTTGAGGTTAGGTAGTCGGACTACTATGCTTACAGTGAAAAGGAAGATAAGAATTAGCTTTATTTGCCTTTGGTTCATAGGAGCTTGCCCTGTACCTAATATGGTACAGGGCTTGTGAATCTACCTAATCATAGACTAGCTAAAAATATTGCGGTTTTCCTGAACCCATCGAAAAAGCCTTTCCACGCCCTCTCTTGCCCAGGTCTTTACCTTCCAGCCCAAATCTTTTCAGCCTTTCTTTATTTACGAATTGCTTTAGTATGTTTAGCTTGGAAATTACACGATGGTACCTTGCCTCATTCTTCTCACGTAACGTTCATATATTTCTTCATCAACCAGGAGCTGGATTGTATTTTATTACCACCTACGCCAAACACAATTTTTATACCCAATTTTCTACACACATCCACTTCAGGAGTATTTTCTAAGGTGCGGTCCCCCCCTTTTGCAAATATATTGGGTTTTAGCATCTCTAGTGTTTTGCACACGGTAAGGTCCTGGTCTACACAAGCAACCACTCTGTCTACGTATTTAATACTTTCCAGGATTTCTTTCCTTTCTTCATAAGGCATAAATACATAGCCTTTTTTCTGTTTAAGAAAGTTATCTGAATTTAATATAACTACAAGGTTATTGCCCAAGTTTTTGGCTTCTTTAAGATATCTGATGTGCCCAACATGAAGGGGATCAAACCCCCCACTTACCACTACGGTAACAGGGTTATTCATTGTTTTAACTTTCCGTAATGAACGATTGTGTCTCTGACCTTTCGTGCAGTGACTCCCCAATTGAGTTCTTCCACTACCCTTTGCCTTCCTCTTTCTCCTAGCTTTTTTGCCAAGGAATCGTCTGTAAGTAACCTGACTATGGCCTCATATATTTCCTGCGGGTTATTAGGGTCGACCAAAAGGCCCGTCTCTCCATGGATTACTGCCTCTGGGATACCACCAGACCTTCCCCCTATCACTGGCTTACCACAGGCGTTGGCCTCCAGAAATACAATCCCGAAGCCCTCATTTCCTGAGGGCAGATCCTTGCTTACCATTATAAATACATCACAAGCGTTATAGAGTGCAGGAAGTTCCTCCTCGGGTATCAATCCTGGAAAGAGCACGTGGCCATTAAGATTTAAGTGCCTGACCATATCCTTTAAAGCAGCCTCTTGGCGACCTGTACCTACCACGACATAGACCAGGTTGGGTATCTTTTTCATAAGTTCCGGCATTAGACCAATAACGGTGTCTAGCGCCTTATGAGATTCCAGGCGTGCGACTGTGAGTAATACCTTCTTGCCATTTAAGCCGTATTTTTGGACCATTTCCCCTCCATTATTTTCTAATACACGAAATCTTTCAGGGGCCGTTCCGGGATGGATCACATAGATTTTCTTTCCGTCAATACCTAAATCCTTTGAAAGCCTTGCTGTACAGTTGCTATTTGCGAAGAGGGCAGATGCCTGTTTGAATACTAATCTCTTCAGCACGCCAAGAAGAACCTTGTATTTCAATTTTTCAAGCAAGCTTTTGGTAGGTTCCAGGAGTTCTCCTCCATGGATGAAGATATAGTAGGGCACGTGGGATAAAAGTGTCGCAAACATGGTCACACTGCCACAAGGATACCAGGTCATACAGCAAATCCTATCTATCCTACCTAGCAGTGTCAGATAGATTATTAAAAAGAAGGCGTGGAGCTCAAAGAGAGGTCTTTTTCTCACCACTCTGACAGTGATGAATTTCTCCCGTGAATCCACCGCCCTATCCTCCTTTCCTGTTGGGGCAAGTACTATTACCTCTATACCTTCTTCGTGGAGGTTTCTGGCCAGCTCATAGGCATAAGTACCTATCCCTCCAGGCTGGGGTGGATAATTATCGGTAAAGATTAAGAGGGCCATGCCTATTAAACCCTATTGGTGTTGTTAGCGCTTGAGGAAAATCTTACCCACCCGTAAAGGAAGCCTGCCGTCCACAGTATCACCCCCATAACATGCAAGGGCCTCAGGCTGAGGAGATAAAGAAGTATTTTGATTGGAGCCTTCCCTACTTCGTAAATGAATGTCCCCAGGGCTGTCCTTATCTGATAATTCAGGAATTTAACCCTGGGATAGCCAAAGATTTCGGGCCGTATCTTCCTTGCGTAGGCAGAACCAAGTCCCATCCTGAAGAAGTTCCGTACTATGGCAGAAAAGGTCGTTTCTACAAGGTTATAGACCCATGTTTCTGGAACCACCACAACCCTGTAACCAGCCCTATGGAGCCTCTGGCGGAGGTCTACGTCTGTCCCGGTAATCAGGTCATCACTCTCCCAACCTACTCCTTTATACACCTCCGCCCGTAGGGCACAACAGGCATGTTTGGCGTGGTCCGTGTCTACCATTTCTTTGACGATAGGGAACTCAAGGTCTCTCATCTGAGCAAAGGTCTTATGAAGCCAGGGGAGGTCTTTAGGGCATAGGGTAGAGGCCCCTGTCATACCAATCTTTTTATCCTTTTCAAGCGGACCAATAAGATTTTCAATCACCCTTTCGTGGCCCAGTATGCTATCGTCATCAATAAATACCAGGTAATCTCCCTGGGCCTTCTTCACCCCCTCGTTCCTTGCCCTGCCGTTGGGCCTAACCCCTTTAATTAATATAACCTCCAAGTCTTTAAAGGTTTGCTTCCTTATATCTTCCAGAAGCCTTTCTACGTTCCCGTTACGGGAGCCGTCCAGTGTGGGTATTACGACCGAGACCTTGGGCATTCTTTACTCCGTTTGTCGAAGTCTCTGACAAAATCCACTGCAATGCTGTCATTGCGAGGGGCTAAACCCCGAAGCAATCTCCTAACCGATTTAGACGAAAGAAAATGAGATTGCTTCGCTCCGCTCGCAATGACACTTGAAGTGTTCTTTTTCTCACTTTTTCGGAGGCTTCTTTATCATCCTGAGTCCGCCTTGGGTTTGCCTGAAGCGGAAAAGATCTCTAGCCTCTGGTTGTCATCAGCCATACTGACATCCCTTTTTACGGCCGCCATGGCCAGGGTGTTACCCAATCCTGGCAGTTTCCACTTAAGCCTGTCTTCAATGGGCTCCACTATGCTTATTATCATACTACACAATGGGGAAGACTTTAAAAAGTCCGGTGTAAAATTCACCCCCATCTCCTCCTGTACCTCCAGTCCACTTTCTCTAAGGGCGGCTTTTAATTCTCCTCTGGTCTTCCACTCATCGTAAGGGTCAAGGTCTAACAGAGTTGTGGTACGGTTAAAGACCCAGTTTATAAAGGAGTGGTATTTCCTGACTATTCCGTTCGGGCCATGACGATTGGGGGTGGTAAAGACGGTCTTACCACTAGGTTTTAGCACCCGGCCAATCTCCTTCAGGGCCTTTGTGTATTCCGGGATGTGTTCTATCACCTCCGAGCAGGAGACCTTGTCAAAACTACAGTCCTTGAAGGGGAGTTTGGTGCCATCGGCTACGGCAAGGCCAACCACCCCATTATTTTGGGCTGACCTCTCTTTTGCCACCGTTACCGTCCTGTGGTCATAGTCCAGACCCACGTATCTTACCCCTTTTTGGGAAAATAAGATTATATCCCTCCCGGACCCGCACCCCACCTCCAGGATTCTTTCTCCGCATGTGGGTTTGAGGAGTTCAACGATGGCCTTCTGCCTCACCTTATCCTCATGAGGCCAGAGTGGGTTGGTGGTAAGCGTCCTTTCCCTCATCTCGGCGTTGTGGGCATAGACCTCCTTTACCCAGCGGCTCAGTAACTTCTGAGTTTCTGCATCCTGAAATCCCTCTTTGAGGAAGATTTTGACCAGGGTGAATTGTTCATATATCTTCTCAAGCTCCCTGGCACTCTTTTCCGCACTGAAATGGGTTAAGACCCTTTCCCTGCCCCTCTGTCCCATCTCCCTTGCCCTGGAAGGGGACTGGAGGAGTTCTATTATAGCCCTGGACATGGCCTCATGGTCTTTTGGCTCTACCAACAGGCCTGTCTCCCCCTCCACTACCACCTCCGGTATGCCCCCCGTATTGCTGGCCACTACCGCCCTGCCCATGGCCATGGCCTCCAGTACGGCTATCCCGAGGGCCTCTCTGGTGGTAGGATGGACGTAGAACTCGGCGATGCTGAGGATTTCGGGGATGTCCTTCCTGAAGCCACATAATAGGACGTTTTCCTTTATACCCAGACGCTCTACGTCCTTTTCAATCTCCCCACGAAAAGGCCCTTCACCCACGAACAGGAATTTTACATCAGGGAATGCCTTTACTACCTCTCTGATGGAAGGCAGAAAATATTTGTGCCCCTTTGCAGGGCCAAGGTTGGCTATGTAGGGCAGTACCCTGTCTTCGGGCCGGAGCCCAAGTTCCGTCTTTTTGGCCGTGCTGTCAAAATAGGGGTCCAGTGGACGGATTTCTACACCGTTGTAAACGACCTGTATTTTTGTCTCGCCTATTTTTTCTACCTCCACGATGGATTTCCTGACCGCAAGAGAGGGGGCAGTTATGGCATCCGTAAATTTATTCAAGACCCTGTCTACCCATATGTGTCTGGGGAGTTTAAGAAACTGGGCCAGACCGTGTTCCCAGGCCAGACTCACGGGGGTTCGGGCCAGTATGGCGGCGATACGGCCATAGGTGTTGGAGGCGTAGAGGCAGGTATGGAGGACGTCTACCTTTTTCTCTTTGAGGAGCTGTACTAGATGGACAATAGCCGATACGTCCCATTTATTTTTCATGCCTATAATAGTTACAGGGAGGCCGTTGCCCTTAAAGGTATCGGCCACCTGTCCCTCTACCAGACAGCCTATCTCTACGTTGTACCGTTCTCTGTTAACGTGTTTAGCTACGGAAAGGAGGTTAGACTCCGCCCCTCCCCAGCCATTACCACCGTCTATTAGATAAAAGAGATTAACCTTTCTCATTCCAGTATCGCAGTATGTAATCTATGACGGTAATATTTCCAGAGGAAGAATTTTCTAAATAGTGTATCAAGTAAATTTTGTTTCCTGTTGACTAAAAGGTTTTCATTGAAGGAAATAAAAAACGACTTATGCAACTGTATTGTCCCTTCTAAAGAATTAATCTGCTCATCTGACATATTATTGGGGTGCAGACATATTGTCCACAGGCCAAAGGGGAATTTCTTGAATCCCCAGAGTTGTTTGGGTATCCAGTAAAAATTATTTTCGTAGAATGGGCTTAGTGCAATTCCATAGCTGATAATTCTTATATCCGTCTCTGTCTCCAATGCTAACAGGGTAGTATGGTCAAAGGTGTTCATTGGTGCCACCCAGAGTCTGGGTTTTATTCCCTTTTCAAGGAAGATGTTCCATCCCTTGCTAATCTTTTCCACCTGTTCTTCCAGTGGGAGGCCGGCAAACTCTGACTTTTTATTTCTTGAATCTAGTCCGCCTTCATTTGTGACGAACAGGTGCTGCAAGCCATGCATGGCGATTGCCCAGCCTTTGGTCTGCCAGGCCTTTACTTTTGCCCAGAAATTTGGATCGGACTCGTCAAAGAACAAATCTTTATCTTTATTATCAGGTATCACTGCCACTATGGGTTTTAAGCCATATTTGTCCAGGACTAGTTCTATTCTATCCCACTTTTTCCTGTTCATTGTAGGACAGGCGTCGTCCAGTCTCAGGATGTATCTTGCACCCATCACTGTTCTTCACACTATAGTTAACCGTCCACAAAAACCCTTGCCCATGTCTCCAGCACGATAAGGTCCCACAGCTTAGAAGCCACCACATGTCGCCCCTGCTCGTGGTGGGTAAGGAGTTCCTCCACTGTCTCATAATTGAACCAATCCCGCTTCCTGGTATCGGGGTCTAGTAAGATTTCCCTGCAGAAACCTCTCAGTTCGTCTCTCAACCAGGTGGCCAGGGGAGGCATAAGCCCGAGTTTCCCCCTGGTAAAGACTTCTCTGGGAATCAAGGGTTCAATGGCCTTTCTGTACAGGTATTTGGAGGTATTGTCCCTTACCTTGAAGGAAGGCGGTAAGGCGTAGACAAATTCCACCAGGGGGTAATCTAAGAATGGGAACCTTGTCTCCAGACCGTGTGCCATGCCCATCCTGTCTGCCTTGGTGAGGAGGTCATCGGGGAGAAAGAACCGTGTGGCGTAATACAACAGGTCGGCCAGTAAATTCCCTGACCCCGTAATCTCCGGCAGGGTATCCGCCTGTTTTCCATTATCCGGAAAATATTCGGCATTGAGGAGGGCGTTGAGTTCCTCAGGGGAGAAGTAGGCATACCTCCACAGGTATCGCTTACTCGGGGGCAGGAAGTCAAACTCCACCAGACTTTTTATATTTTCAATGAGTCCCCCATCCCTCCTGGCAGGGCCAAGACCCTTTAGTAGAAAGTAGGCAATGTAGCGGATGCTGGACGGTAATGAGCTGTACCATCTCCTGATATTAGAGGTCAGATAGCTGTCCCCTGCAAGGATTGTGTCCGCCCCCTCGCCAGCAAGGCAGACCTTGACCTCCTTACTGGCCAATTGAGAGATGAGGAAGGTGGGCACTGCGGCCGCATCTGCAAAGGGCTCGTCCATATGCCACATAACCTTGGGTAAGAGTTCTGCCACCTCCCTTGGTTCAAAGAAGATTTCCATGTGCTGGGTTCCATAACGTTGAGACACCAGTCGGGCGTAGTGTGATTCGTCCCATTGCGGTTCCTTGAAGCCTACAAAAAAGGTTTTCAGGGGGGATTGCCCTTTCTCTGCAATAAGGGACACAAGGCCAGTGGAGTCCAGCCCACCGCTCAGGAGGACTCCTACCGGGACGTCACTGCGCAGGTGTAGTCCTACAGCCTCTCTGAGATGTTTCAATAACCTTTCAGAGGCCTCCTCTTCCTGCACATTTTGCTGGGCCTCTGGGGAGGGCAATTCCCAGTAGCACCTCTCGGATACCTCTCCTCCTTTATAAATAAGGCAGGTGGCTGGGGGCAGTTTTCTTATGCTGCTAAAGATGGTCTGGGGAGAAGGGATATAACCAAGCCTGAGGAAATTCCTTAAAGCTGGTGAATTTACTTCCCTGGACACTTCCTTACACCTCAGTAGCGCCTTCAATTCCGAGGCAAAAATAAGTTTCCTACCTGTGAGAGTGTATAGAAAAGGCTTCATCCCCAGGCGGTCTCTGGCGGCCAGAAGCCTCTTTTCCTTTTTATCCCATAAGGCAAAGGCAAACATGCCCCTTAGTCTCTGGAGACAATCCTTACCATATTCTTCATAGGCATGGACAATCACCTCCGTGTCGCTCAAGGTGTAAAAATCGTGTCCCAGGGAGATAAGTTCGGAGCGGAGTTCCTTATAGTTATAAATCTCTCCATTATGAACAACCCATATGGTCTTGTCTTCGTTGTGGATAGGCTGACGCCCGGTCTCAAGGTCTATGATGCTAAGCCTCCTTATGCCCAGCCCCACGTTCCCCTCAATAAATGTACCCCCCTCGTCCGGTCCACGGTGATAGAGTGCCTGGCACATCTCTGCTAGTAGCCCCTTTTCTGCTGGGCTTTCTTCATCAAACTCTATGACACCACAGATTCCACACATGGCTAGGTCTCTGCCATCCGGCTTCTAAGAACTTTTCTTCCCAGTTCTAGAAGGGAATAAAATTCCTGTACCTCCAGGAAATGGATGATGAGAAAATATAATGCTGTTCCAGCCAGGAGCATGAACAAGAGTTGTACATAGGGCAGTGCGTTGTTGAGATAACTGCCAATAAAGACTGCCCCATATATTGCAACCAGAGAGGCTAGCAGAACCTTCACAAAGGAGCCCAGTATGTCTCTAATTTCAGCGCCCTCCAGGATATCCCTCATATACCATAGCATCACTGCCGTAAAGAGTATTGTGCTTAAGGAGGCAGCCAGCGCCAGGCCAGTGTAAGCAAGTGGCTTTATCAAGAGGAACCTCAAGAGGATGCCAGTTGATGTGCAAAGAACAACTATCTTCACGGCCGGCCAATACCTTTGCATGGCGAAGAAGGAGTATTGAAGCATGCTAAAGGGTGCCAGTGCCAGCATGCCAATAGAATAAAAGGCTAAGGCCCTGGCAGTACCCTCCGTCATAGATGGGGCGAATTGTCCCCTTTCAAAGAGTACCTGAATGATGAGGTTGCCAAAGAACAAGAAGGCTACGGCCACAGGTACCAAAATAAGATTTCCCATTCTTGTCCCGGCAGAAATGGAACGGCTGAACTCACGCCAGTTTTCCTGCACTGCAAGCTGGGAAAGGGTTGGGAAAAGGACCGTTCCGATTGCCCCCATAAAGATGCTAGAGGGTAAAAGCATCAGGCTACTAGCGTAACCCAGGTAAGAGATGCTCCCTTCTGGCAAGTGGGAGGCCAGTGCCCTTTCCACTACAGTGCCTAGTTGAGAGATACTTGCCCCCAGTATAATGGGAACCATGGCAAAGGCAAACTTCTTTGTGACAGGATGAAGGGCAAGATTCAGACTAAATCTTTCTATTTTTTTAATCGTATAAGGTAGTTGAATTAGAAACCATCCCGACATTCCCAGTGTTACACCAACAGCGAGGCTGTATATACCCCATCGCTTGTTAAGAAAATATATGCAGAGGATAATGACAAGAAGATTTATTACCCCACCCATGGCAGGGACGCCAAAGTTATGATGCTTCTGCAGAAAGGCCATTATTACTCTGGTTAGTGACATGGTGATGATGACGGGAACCATAATGACCATAAGTTGCGCCGATAGCCTCCGGGTCTCTTCGTTTAGGCCAGGTGCTATTACTCGCACTATCCAGGGGGATAAAAAGATTAAGAAGAGGGAGAGCAAGAGGGTGGATAGAAGGGTCCAGTTTAGGAGATTGCTCAGGAAATCCTGGGCCTTTTCTATTCCATCATTTTTTATGCACTCAGAAAATAGGGGAAGGAAGACCACTCCCAGGGCACTTATCAGGACGTTGGATATTATGTCTGGAAGGGTGAAGGCTACCAGGAAGGCATCGTAAGAACTTGTAGCCCCAAAAGTACAAGTAGTGAGATACATCTTCAGGTAGCTCAAGACACTACTTAGACACGAAAAGAGCAGTACAAGGAGGGCGGCACTGGCCAGTTGCTCTTTCTTCGCTGGGTTAGAGTGGGATAGTCCTTCCGGAAGCATTTTTGTCTAGCTGAAGTATTTATCCACAAACCGCCTGCGTCGGGCGATAGTATTTTCCAGTCCGCCTGAGGCGGATGGATAGGCCCCTGCTACAAATTCTTCTTCCACCGCTTCCTCCTCCTCTTTTTTGATATTTTTAAGGACCACTATTAATGCAGTCATGAACCACAGGGGACCCAATACACGGGGAGACTCAAGGGTACATTCAAAAAAAGCACCTACCAGCACCCCTATCACCCCGGCCATAAAACCAATACTTAGAGCACTGCCAAAGGGGTCGTCAGGGACAGATAGGCGGTAGAGTCGCAAGGTTTCATGGAACAGCCTTTTCATCAACCAGCAGAAGATTGCAAACCCTATGATGCCCATTTCAATAAGATAAGCTATAAATTGATTGTGAGGAGTAGCATAACCCCAGACCCCAAGGAAACGACTCCCCCAGAAGCCGATTCCAATGATAGGATTGGTGGGTCTTGCCAGAAATACATCTATAGCTTTTCGCCACACCCTTAACCTGTTATGGGCAGACTGCTCAAACTTGAGTATCCCTCCTTTTTCCACTGTAACAGTAAATGTCATCCTCTTTACAACCGTGGGCATGAAATACACCATGGCAAGAAGGAAGAATATCAGGAAAATAAAAGGCAGACGTGTCCTTACACCGCCTCCAGTGATTGTGAGTACTGTCAGGACGGAAGCAAGGCCCAGGTAATTAGCCCGGCCATAAGTAAATAATACACCAAGAAAAAGTAGCACTGTGAAGGCCACAAACAGCCCTTTGTGTCTGATTCTCCTGGAAACCGTCATGGAAAGGACTATACCTAAGAACAGGAGGTAATAAGACCCAAGGATGAGGTTGCTCTCCGTGCCGGGGGTCACGGTCTTTGCTGCCTCTGTTTCTCCTATAAAAATTCCTGCCCCATAGCGCCCCGTTGCCGTAAGGCTTACTTGGGCCACGGCCAAAATGGCACAACTGATAAGAGAGAGGACTACAAACCTCCTTGCCTGTTGCTCGGTGTTTACTACCCTGAGGACTATGAAATAGATGAGCACAAATTCTATCCACTTAAAGAAGTGGGCACCACATATTGCCAGCACCCAGGGTTTTTGTGTCAAACCCATAGGGATAAAGGAAAAGGCCGCACAGGTTATGAAGGCAAGTATGGGCAAATTCAAGGGGCTGGACGGAAAGGGGGATACCTTTTCTATAGCCATGTGTGTAAGCCATCCCAAGATCAGCCCAAGGAGTACGGCATCGTCACTTCCTATCTTATAAACTGCTCCAGGTACCTTCGCCAGTTCTATCTGTAAGGTCCAGGGGAGGGCAAAGACTAGCATAATAAGTCCATATTCCAGCCTCAACATGGCAGTACAGAAGGTGGCAAGGCCACCTAGCAGCAGGAACAGGTGCTTTGGAGGAACAAGGGCAGTGAGGACAGCAACTATGCTAAATATAAGGAAAAGGGACGTAGCGACTATTATTGCTATAAGAGAGGGTTTCAGCTTCAAGGCTACCCACCTTTTTTAGCTGCATAGCTATATTTATAGTGATACTGAGAGGGGTAGACCACCAGACTTGGTTTCATGTTATTTAACACTACTCCAAGGATGTTTGCCTTTCCTCTCCCCAACTCTTCCTTTGCACGGATGAGTATTTCCTTAGAGGTCTTACCTACCTTGTACACCATTACTACAAGATCTACTTTGGAACTCAGAAGGACTGGGTCGGTTACTAACAGAACAGGGGGACTATTTAAGAGCATTATGTCATACCTGGTCTTGACCTTCTCCAGGAATGTCTCTATGTTGACCGAGGTGAAGAGTTCAGCAGGGTTACCCGTGTAAGAACCTGCAGTTATGATGTGCAGGTAGTCTAATCCCTCAGCGCTGGATATGTCTAGGTTAAAGTCTCCAAGGGCAACGTCCACAAAGGTCCTTATACTGTCTTCGTAGCTGCAGGTTTCGGTTAGTACGTCGCCAAGACCGGGCTCCCTGGAAAGCCCGAAGATGGTGTGTATGTCCGCCCGCCTGAAATCTGCATCTATAAGAAGGGTCTTCAAGCGGTTCTTGGCGAGTGTTATGGCCAGGTTACATACTGTAATGGTCTTGCCTTCCAGCGGGACAGAGCTTGTGAAGAGGATGACTTTCTGATGCGGCTGTCTTTTTAATTGGATGTTTGTTCTTAAGGTGCGATATGCCTCCTGAATCGGGTTATCTTCTGTCTGGAAAAGGACCAGTTGTTGTCGTAATTGCATAACACCCTTTTTCGTTTTAGTGTGGTTTTTAATTCTTTCTTTTCTCTTTGGAATTTTTATAAAAGGAATAACTGCCAGCACAGGGAGCCCTGTTAGGGCTTCTACGGCCTCAATGGTCATTAGTGAGGTGTCAAGGCTTTCTACCAGGAAGGCCAGTAGGAAGCCCAGAATTATACCTGCTCCGGCTCCTGCTGCTGCGTTAGGGAGCATCTTCGGTTTTACAGGTTTTGTCGGTATGGAGGCATACTCTAGTAGCTGTACTTCCTCTACCTTTTCTGCCTCGGCAACGCGTGCCTCAGCTAGCCTTGACATAAGTTCTCTGTATATTTGACCCTGGACCTCTACCTCTCTTACCATTCTGGCTATCCGCATCTCTCCTTCCGGTAGTGTCTGCAATTGCTTTTTTATGCCATCAAGTTGCTCCTCTATAGCTACTACCTTGGGATGTCTTACAGTGTATTTTCCCAGGAGGTCGGCCTTCTCCTTCTCCAGTATGGAAAGCTTATCTATGAGAATCTCTGCAACCCCTGTCACCTCACCGGTTTCTTTGGCCTGCTTTAGTTCTTCTTCTAGCTGGGTAAGTTGCTCTTTTACTGTTTTTACCTGTTCCTCCAGGTATTCCCTAACAGCAGTTGCCTGTTTAATCTTTTTTTGGTAGTCTTCTTTTATGTAGACCTCCGCAGTTGTATTTGCCATCTTGGTAACAAGGATGGGGCTCGGGTGGCGTGCTATAATTTTTATAACATCCGTGTCTTTCACTACTTTAGCGAGGATTGCCCCTTGCAGGAGGGCAGTCTGGGCCTCTATCTCTTTTGGTGTGGCATTTTCCCTCAAGAGGCCTATTTTCCGGGCTACCTTTTCCATCACAACCGCGCTCGTTATCACTTCTATCTCACTCTCAATGGGGTTTGACCATGTCCCAATGAGGGTGGTAGGAAAGGCCTCCACGCCTGTCTTCCTCTCTGTGACCCTCACGGTAGATACGGCTTCGTAAACGGGCGTGAGGGTGAGAGTATAGAAGATGGCCCCTGCCAGTATGAAAACGAACGTGCATATAATCCATAACATCCGTTTTCTGATTACCAGCAGGTAATCCCAGAGGCTAAGTTCTATGCGGGAAGGGATCTTTTTCATTCCGAATTGTAGGTCTTTTGTCTTCCCTGGATGTCGTACAGTATGGCACCAGTTAAGATGGCGGATGCAATGGGGGAAACAATACCGGAAAGGACTTCATTAAGGTTCATGCCTCGCGTAGGCACATAGACTAGATCCATGTGATCTATTGCAGTGTTATTTTTGATAGCATCTTTAATACTAAGCGTATGGATTTCTGGCCCGTTTGTTGTCTGATGCACAAGAAAGATACTGTCACTTCTCGCCTTGTCTGTGAGTCCTTCTGCCCTTGCCAGGACCTCTATTAACCTATTCTCGCCTACGACATCGTACATCCCGGGTTTCCTTACCTCCCCAAGGACTACAGCCTGGGGTTTTGAGAATTGTTTCACCAGTACCGCCACCTTAGGCTCTCTTACGTACTCCGACAACTCCTTTGTGATGTGGTCGTCGAGTTCCTGAGGAGTAAGTCCCAAGGCCCAGACATCCCCTATCAAGGGAAAGGTTATCCGCCCGTCAGGTCTTACCGCCGCCTCACTCTTGAGTTCATCGTAACCCCAAACTGAAATACTAAGGACATCATTCATCTTTATCTTGTACTCCGGCAGGGTGGGAATAACTCCTTCTTCATCTGAAGGAACACTTACCAGCAACTCGCTCTGCCCAGTCTCTATCATGCTTATGTATGCCTTTGCCTCTTTAGAGAATGGGTCTAGCTCCAGTACCTTCTGTAACTCTGCCCTGGCCCTCTCTGTATTGCCCTCGTAAAAAAACTTCTTGCCCCTTTGCAGATAAAACCCTTTGAGTTTTATTTTCTTGTCCTGTTCGAGTCGGGCTTGTGCATCAGCCTCTATTGTTTCTAGGAACCTGGCCTCTTGCTCGTCACCTGGGATTATGGTAAGGCCCCCTTGTGAGAAACTTTTGGGTGTGATAGGTGTAAGTCCTGGTCCCAACATGGGATGTGTCCGTGGATTAAGGGTGCCTGTACAGCCACTCGTGGAGGATAGAAAAGCTATACATACCAGTATTCTTGTAATCTTCATAAGGCTCTTTACCCTAAAAACATCGTTGTATTAAAAGATAATATTACAAGCGATAACTTTTTTCAATAAATATCTTTTTAATCGGTAGTGTCAAGAAAATTGTGTAAAATTAAAAAGTTTAAAAGGGTGTGCCTTCCACTTTTTATTTAGA
>FWPU01000615.1_pt1 | contig 28148 bp, 26 predicted proteins | sample 2228361 | NCBI WGS metagenome assembly FWPU01 (sample SAMEA103939777, study PRJEB20133) | metagenome
TCAGAAAAGACGCAGAAATTCATTGGGTGCACCCAGACCACCCGGAAAGAATAATTGAGATAGCCGGGGCATAGAACAGGGCATGGTATTCAAATCGGGGGGTTAACCTATCTTTGCCGCAATGAACAAAAAATTGCTGGTTGTAACCTATTACTGGCCTCCCAGTGCCGGCAGCGGGGTGCAGCGGTGGCTTAAGTTTGTAAAGTATTTGCCCGAGTTTGGCTGGATGCCTTACGTGTGCACACCGGAAAATCCTGCGTTTGACCTTCGCGATGAAACATTGCTGAAAGATGTACCTCCGGCAGCTGAAGTGCTGCACCTTCCTATTTCAGAGCCCCACCGGATGTTTAGCCGATTAACGAAAAATAAACCAGGGGTATTTCCATCTGAAAAAAAATCTTTAACAGCATCGCTCATAGCATTTATGCGGGGCAATTTTTTTGTTCCCGATCCGCGTATAGGCTGGGTACGTCCTGCAGCTGGATTTCTTGAAGATTTTATCCGGCATGAAAAAATATCCCACCTTATTACTACCGGTCCGCCGCATTCCATGCACCTCATTGGCCTTCGTTTAAAAAAAAGAATTCCTTCGCTTTGCTGGGTAGCCGATTTTCGCGACCCATGGAGCGAGTGGCATTTGCTGGATGAACTGAAGGTAACCGCGCCTGTGCGCTGGCTGCATCAGCGCATGGAAAAAATGGTGCTGCTGCAGGCCGACAAGGTGCTTACTGTAACACCCTATTTATCAAAAAGATTTGAAACTTTGGGTGGCCGGTCTGTAACCTGTATTACCAACGGGTATGATGATGACGATGGCTGGAACATGCCCTACGTGCGGACGAAGCATTTTACCATCCGGCACACCGGCCTGCTGCGCGATGCCTGGCCCTTTTTGGAGGCGGTAAAGGAGGCTGCATCGGTAAATGATGAATTCAGGCGGGCTGTACGCGTGGAATTCACAGGGGTAGTACATGCCGGCTTCCGGCAGCAGGCCGAAGCTGATGATGTACTGAGATCGCTTACCTCGTTTGTTCCTTATGTTCCCCACAACACCCTGCCCGCACTATACGCCCAAACCGATGTACTGCTGCTGGTTATACCCAATGTGCCCCTCGCCAGGGGATATTTGCCGGGAAAATTGTTCGAATACCTGGCATCTAAACGGCCGGTTATTGGTTTGGGGCCGGAGGATGGCGATGCTGCTGCAGTGCTTAGGCAAGCCGGTGCAGGACAAATGGCCGGCTGGACAAATACCGGAAAAATAAAACAGTTACTGCTGATGTATTTTGACCTGTGGAAACAAGGAGAGAGCCTTACCACGGCAGGCGCTCCCGGGTTTAGCCGCAGACAACTTACCTTTAACCTGGCACAACTACTGGAACAACAAGTTGAAGTATCGTAATTGTGATTTCGCGAAGGTTTATTGCCAACTCTGTTATTTACACTTTTTCCGGGGCTTTGCCTTTGGCCAGCGCCGTGGTGCTGCTGCCGTTTTATGTGGCACATCTTTCGAATGAAAAATACGGTGCGCTGGCTATTGTTTATGCGGCTTCCATGCTGGCTCAGCTGGTGGCGGGTTTTAGCTTCGACAGCAGCCTGTATGTGCACTATCATGAGTGGCGAAAGGAGCCGGGGCGGCTTGTGGCGCTGGTGCGAACGGCCTTTCTGTTGGTGGTATGTACAGGATGTGTCCTTGTGCTGCTGTCGGTCCTTGCAGGCGATTATCTGCTACAGGCGTGGGTGCAGACTTCGTCCTTTTCATTTTATCCCTATGGCCTTATGGGTGTGGCCATGGGTGCTTTACAGGCGGTTTTTAAATTGCATACCATCATTTTGCAAATACGCGAAAAGGCCGAAACCTATTTCTGGAGCAACGCGCTGTTCTTCTTTATCACAACTGTGGGTACAATTATCGGTCTGTATTGGTTTCCTGATTCACTTGCGGGCCCGGTAGGAGCCCGCCTGCTGGGAGCGCTGATGCTTGCGGGTTGGTCGGTAATGCGGGTAGTTCGTGAATTTGGTTTGCCCGATTTTCGGTCGGTGAGCATGCTGCCCTGGAAGTATAACCTCAGCACGTTCGGGTATCAGGTTGCCAACTGGGCGGTAAACTACCTCGACCGCTTCCTTATTCTGGCATTTATGCCTGTGGCGGCCGTTGGTTCTGTGGGGGTTTACGAGTTTGCCATCAAGTGCCTTATTCCGCTGGAGTTGCTGCTCAACGGGCTTCAAGCTTCGCTGAGCCCGCGGGTGATAAAGCTGTTGTCAGAGCAACCGGCAGGTTCTACACCCGAAATGAACCGATATTTCTACGGCTTGCTTGCGGTTATGATGCTGGCCATAAGCGCCATGTTGCTGGTGCTTCCGCCGGCCTTTATGTTGCTGGTACATAAACCGGGCTACAAACAGGCGCTTGATTATGTTCCCTACATGGCCGTATTGTATTTGTTCCGGTCGTGGCGGTTGTTCTTTGCCATTCCGCTTTCTGCCCTGAAAAAAACAGGCCGGCTGGCTTTCATTACCCTTGTTGTGGCGGCTGTTAAAGCGGGAGGTATTGCTTTTTTGCTGCCCCGCTACGAACTGTATGGCGTTGTTGCCGCTGCATTTGCGGCGGGTGTGGCAGAACTGGTGTTACTGTGGGTTGTACTGCGGCCGGTTTTTAATCTGGAGTTCAATTATGTTAAACTGCTGCTGGCACCGTATGCATTTGGAACGGCTGCCGTAATGCTTTATGCCTTCGGAATTTTTGAAGTGTGGTGGCTGGCCGCCGGCGCCACGGTGCTGCTGGCAGTTGTGCTGCTTGCCGCTGCTTACCGCAGAGAGTGGCACCTGGTTGCGGGGCAGTGGCGCGGAAAATTTTTGTAAAAGGTTTTACCAGTATGATTGCCCGTACCCAAAACGACAAACCCTGTGTGATTCATTATTCATCGGTCTATCTTCCTTTTACCTGTAACTGGCTTTATCATCAGCTCATCTACCAGGAAAGGGTTAAACCGGTTTTCCTGTCCAGAAAAGTGCGGCATCGCGAAAAGTTTCCGGGTATAACGGTGCACAGCCTTGATCAGTACAGCCTGCTGCGGCAGGCTGCCGAGGTTGCCCATTTCAAAATTAAAGGGTACTTCCGTTTTATGGACAGACTTAGCCGCGATTACGGGGCAAGGGTTTTGCATGTACACTTTGGTTATCACGGTGTTAAGATGGCCGGCCTGGCTGCCCGGCTTGGCGTGCGCTCGCTGTGCAGTTTTTACGGTGATGATGCCTATAATTTTCCGCTGCGCAGGGGCTTAAATGTTTATCAGAGGCTCTTTAGGGTTTATAACCGCATTCTGGTACTGGGGCCTGCCATGAAAGCACAGCTTGTACAGCTGGGATGTCCTCCGGAAAAAATCATTATTCATCATTTGGGCACGCCGGTTAAGGAAGTTCCTTTCAGGAAGCGGCAGGCAGAGCCGGGCGAAAAGTTAAGGTTTATGCTGGCCTGCAATCTGGTAAAGAAGAAAGGGGTAGATGTGGCCCTGCATGCTTTTGCCCGCCTGGCCGAAAGCTATTCGTTTTCGGTTGATATACTGGGTGAAGGACCTCTGGAGGATGAACTGAAGCGCCTAACCCAACAACTGGGATTGACCGAACGGGTTACTTTTCAAAAGTTCAAAACTCATGAAAAATTAATCGCGCACATGCACAGCGCGCATGTGTTTGTCCAGGCCAGCCGTACCACCGAAGATAGCCGTAAGGAAGGAACACCGGTAGTGCTTATGGACGCTATGGCCAGCGGCATGCCGGTGGTTAGCACGCGGCACTCGGATATTCCCGAACTCGTGCACGATGGTATAAACGGTTTTCTCGCAGAAGAAAATGATGTTGACAGCCTTACACAGGCTTTGCGCAACATACTTGACAACCGGGAACAGCTCATGAGCCTGGGCTATGCAGGAAGGCAACACGTAGAGCGCGAGTTTGATGCGCTTACACAAGCGCGGAGGCTGGAGGACATATATTTTAATTTGCTGGCGGAGAAGGCAACCGGTTAATAAAAACCTCGCTTTCCTGATGGGTAAACCGGTTAAATGAATGCTGCAAAATGGCATTTGTTACGGCCTGCGTACATCCGGGTTTCATACGGTCGTGCAGTTCAATTACCAGGCAGCGTACCGACCCAAGCCATGAGGTGTCGGCCTCAAAAATTTCTTTTTCGCTGCCCTCAATATCCATCTTCAGCAGGTCAATGGCCGGCCAGTTAAGCATTTGCATCAATTGTGGTATGGTATAACCGGGCACCGTATCTTCGGCAGGTGTGGTGGTTTCTTCCGTCATAAATCCGCGCAGGCCGTACCCCTTGTTGCGCACGGCCAGCTGCCCTCCATACTTCCATAGGGCTCCGTGTATCGGGCGAATGGCAGGGTATGGCGAAGCATTCTTAGCCAACAGTTCGAAATTTTCAGGTTCGGGCTCAATGGCAGCAATTCGGGCATTCGGGAAAAATTTGGCCCAGAACACTGAGGTAAACCCAATGTTAGCACCTGCATCAATAATGGTTGCCGGCTGAAATTCACTGGGAAAGGGAATTCGGTAAGCCTCGCGCAGAAATACCTCCCGGAAAGTTACCAGATCAACGGTTCCGGGCCGGTAGTACAAGGCACCTGTATAACCTGGTCAAGAAAACTGATGGTTGCGGCTAACCTTAAGCTGGTAATATACCCTAAGTCCATGAACAAAGCCGAAGCGCTTTAAACACATTCCAAGAAACCATGCGGGTTGGCCCATTGTTATGATGTTTGCAGGTTAGCTGTCCGATAAAGACTGGTAAAGATCAATAAGGTATTTGCTGGTATATTCCCAGTTCAGGGTGCCCCCGAGCGTAGCTTTTAATCCGTTGGCGCCAAGGGTACGGCACAGGTCATTATTATTGTACAGTTCCATCACTTTTTCGGCAAAATCTTCCGGGCTGTCGTGCCGAAACACCAAACCAGCCTGGGTACTTTCTATTAAGCGCCTCAACGAAGTGCACGAACTTACCAGCAAGGGCTTACCGGCCATCATGGCCTGAAACAGCTTATTGGGTGCTGAATTGTCGGTCTGAACGGTTAATTTAAGCGGGATGATGTTTACATCGGCAAAATGCATGAGCGAATAAAACCTTGAAAAAGGCTGATAGCCCATAAAGTAAACCTGGTCGGTTATGGATAACTCAATCACCAGGTTTTTGAGTTTCTGCATCACATCGGTGCTGCCCGCACCGGTAATAGCCATGGCTATGGGTTTATCTTTAAGCAGGGCCAGACCCCGTAAGGCCGTATCGATGCCACGGCTGGGCCCGATATGGCCGGCATAAGCCAGTATAAAACGGTTACCGCAGGCTGCATAGATATCCGGATGCAAAGGTTGCCGGGTAAATGATCTGGATTCGGTGTTGGTAACAACAACTATTTTATCTTTTTCTGCGCCATGGGTGTCAACCAGGCGCTGCCGCATTTCTTCCACAACGGCAATTACCCTGTCGGCCTGCAGCACCGCTTTTTTTTCCAGTTTTCGCCAGTGTTCAGGTTGCATGAAGAGTTTGTTTTTAAGGCGTGCCAGCGGGTTTTTTTTCCATTGAAACCACACCTGCAGGGCATCCGGATAGTTTTCGTGGAAATCGGCAATAACCGGAATGCCGTAATTCTTTTTTATGGCCAGTGCCGTACCGGTAAGGGGCAAATCGTGCACGTGGAGTGCCTCAATGCCATGTTTTTTTACCCATCTGAGAAGTTTAAAATAAAACAACGGATGAACAAAGGTTGAGGAAATAACGGCATCCCACAGGGCCAGGGTAGTATTTTGCCTGCCCCCATCCAGCCGGGTAATGCTCAGACCGTTGAGTTCATCGGTATATGGCTCGCCCTTTCTGCGCAGGCAAAGCAGGTAAACTTTATGACCTGCATCCAAAAGGGCCTGCACTTCCTTGCCTACCCGTATATCGGGCGGATAAGGTGCGTTAAGCAACATGCCTATGTTCATGCCATTGATAAAATTGCCGGCAAAGAAAACCAATTATTGGTAAAGTGTTTTAACCTGCCGGGGTAATGAGAACCACTGGCGGCTACCGCGTTGTTTTGCCTATTCTTTCCGGATGCCGGGCAACAAACTCCTTCCAGGTAGTTTTGGCCGTTCGCCCGCGGGCAACCCTGGTGTTAAAGCCGTGGTGGCACAATGCAACGGCCAGCGCATCGGTTGCATCGAGCAGCCGGGGTGCCTGTTTTATACCAAATTGCTGTAAAAGCATTCGGGCCACCTGTTCTTTGCTGGCATTGCCGTTGCCGGTAACAGCCTGCTTTACTTTTCGGGGTGCATACTCGGTTATGGGTATTTGCCGCGAAAGGGCAGCTGCCATGGCTACTCCCTGGGCGCGGCCAAGCTTCAATGCCGACTGCACGTTTTTACCAAAAAAGGGAGCCTCAAGGGCTACCTCGTCCGGAATAAATTCGTCTATCAGCTTGAGTACCTCCTCAAAAATCTTTTTTAGTTTTAACTCGTGCGAGCCGCCTTTCCCAAGGCGAATTATTCCGTATTTAACAAGACTAACCATTTTATTGTGTGAACCGATTACCGCATATCCGGTAACAGTGGTGCCGGGGTCAAGCCCCATAATAATCCGCTCGCTGGGCTTCTTTATCATTGCGGAAAATTACACATTGCCGCAATAGTTTTTCATATTGGGTCAAAACCTTTACAACTTGCAGCGTGCACCTGTTTATTGTTTCTTTGTTTTTGCTGTGGTACCTGTTTATTCTGCTGCTGTTAGCCGGCTGGAACAGGTCGTTAAAACGGGCACAGCACCCGCCGGAAAGCGGAGATTTGCGGGTGTCGGTGGTTGTACCGATGCGAAATGAGGCGTCCAATCTTCCGCGCCTTTTTGAAGACCTTGTCCGGCAGCAGCAACCTGCCCACGAGATCATTCTGGCAGACGACCATTCTGCTGATGACACACCCATGCTGTGCCGGCAGTTTGTGGAGGCGAACCCTGCTGTAAGGTTGGTGCAACTCCAAAGTGGCTGCGAAGGTAAAAAGGCCGCCCTGGCCGCCGGAATAGCGATTGCAACGGGCGAAATTATTTTAACCACCGATGCCGACTGCCGGCTTCCGGCATCATGGACAGGTGCCATGTCGGCCTGTTTCCGGCAAAGCAACACGTTATTGGTTGCGGGTCCGGTGCTGCTAAACGGCAGCAGTCTTTTACAACGCCTGCTGGGGATGGAACAACTGGCGCTGCAGGCTGTGGCTGCGGCTTCGTTTGGCCTGGACCGGCCGTTGTTTTGCAGTGGCGCCAACCTGGCATTTCGCAGAGAGGCTTTTCAGCGCGCTGGCGGCTATTCCGGCAATCTGCACATTCCTTCGGGTGACGATGTGTTTCTGATGCAACGCATAAGACAACAGTGCGATGGCAATCTTCTTTTTTGCAATTCTCCCGCTGCAACCATTGTAACCTCTCCGCCTGAAACCTGGACCCACCTTATCAATCAGCGCATACGGTGGGCCGGCAAGTGGAAAGCCCTGGGAGCCGGTACAACATCCATTGCATTTTTTGTATTTCTCTTCCATATGCTGGTGCTTACTTTGCCGGTATGGGCCATGAACTGGGTTATTACTTTGCCCCAGGTATTGGGGCTTGTTTTCGTTAAATGGATACTTGAGTTTATATTGCTGAGCCGGGTGGCCAGGTGCCTCGGAACGGCTTTTTCGGCAGCCGATTTTCTCTGCGCACAATTTTTGTTTCCGCTGTATGTTGTACTGGCCGGCATACTGGCCCTGAAGAAAAAAACGTTGTGGAAGGGCCGTATTATTAACACCCGATAACTGGTACCTTTGCCCTATGAACGACCTCTCACTCAAAAGCCGGTATGAACTGAAAGAGCTGGAACTCAACGCCCTGCTGGAGGTTACCCAGGCCATTAACAATAACGTTTCAGAAGATGCGCTGTACAAAATCTACCATTTTATTCTGCGTTCAAATCTGAATCTTAAAAAACTGGCGCTGTATGTTTTCGATGAGGGCTGGGGCTGTAAGGTAAACTTTGGCACACAGCAAAACTTCATGAAAACGCCCCTGCCGCCGGTCTTTCATCAACTGCTGGAAATTACTTCCCTGCGCGATATACCGGCACCGGAGTTCAATGAATTTGATCTGGTTATTCCGGTGGCACACAAGACCGAATTGCTGGCTCTTGTGTTTGTGGGCGATGAACATGCCGATAGTTACTACGACCACGCTGAGGGTCTGAAGTTCATTCAGGCACTTAGCAACATCATAATTGTAGCAATTGAAAACAAAAAATTGGCGCGAAAACAGTTGCAGCAGGAAGCCTTCCGTAAGGAGCTGGAAATTGCGCGCGATGTGCAGCAATTTCTGTTCCCCGACAAACTGCCGCACACCGATCGCTTGCAGGTGGAAGCCAGCTATCTGCCGCACGACCGCATAGGAGGGGATTATTATGACTTTATACCCATTAACAAAAACCAGTTTTTGCTTTGTGTGGCCGATGTGAGCGGCAAGGGCATACCCGCTGCCCTCATGATGTCGAACTTCCAGGCTTCGCTGCGAACACTGGTAAGGCAAACCCCCAATCTGCGCGAAATTGTGGAAGCCCTGAACTATCAGGTGCTGGAAAACACCAAGGGCGAAAAGTTCATTACATTCTTTGCTGCTATTTACGATATTGAACTGCACACCTTATTATATATCAATGCCGGGCACAACCCCCCATTACTGGTTCAGAATGGCTCCGGTTATCGCTGGCTGCAGGAAGGGTCTACTGTGCTGGGAGCCATGCATCCACTGCCTTTTATCCATGAAGGATTTATAACCGGTTTGCACGACTTTACCCTGTTTTGTTATACCGATGGCCTTACCGAAACCATAAATGATAGAGGTGAGGAATTTGGCTCCGAACGCCTAGTACATTATTTTTCCGATCCGGCCATACATGTAAAAGATTTGCGGAGCATCCATCATGATATCATCATTAGCCTCGATAATTTTAAAGGCAACAACGGCTACCGCGATGATATTACCATGTTGTCGGTACGGGTAGCCTGAACAACCCATGCGCTTTTACCGTACACCCGCTCTGCTTCCTGCAGTCTTCCCAAAGTTGCTGTGGCGAATGCCCGATACCGAAAAAACCGTTTACCTTACCTTCGATGACGGGCCCGTGCCCGGGCCTACTGGCTTCGTATTACAAACACTTAAGCAGGCCGGTATAAAGGCAACATTTTTTTGTATAGGCGATAACATCCGTAAACATCCGGATATTTTTTTACAGTTAACCGAAGAGGGACATGCTATTGGAAACCATACTTTTAACCATCTTAACGGCTGGAAAACCAATACCTCTTCTTATCTGGGCAATGTTACGGCATGCGAGGCTATTATGCACCAGGTGCAACCGGGGTTTACCACCCGGTTGTTCAGGCCACCGTACGGTAAAATTACCCCTAATCTAATTAACCGCTTATCAGCTTACCGCATTGTAATGTGGGATGTGCTGACGTATGACTACGTCACCAATCTGAAAGCGGAAACCTGTCTGCTGAAAACCCTGCAGGCCATTCGCAACGGCTCCATAATTGTAATGCACGACAGCCTGAAGGCCTGGCCCCGTTTGCATTATGTGCTGCCCCGCCTCATATCCCGTTTATCGGCACAAGGCTATTCGTTTAATCCCTTACCTTTCTGAAACCATGGGCAAAACCAAAGTACTGGTGGCTGTACTGAACTGGGGCCTGGGTCATGCTACCCGCAGCATTCCTGTAATTGGTGAGCTATTAAACCAAAACTGCGAGGTTATGCTGGCCAGCGATGGCCCGGCATTGGATTTGCTCAGGCAGGAATTTCCCGGGTTGCGTGCCGTTGAACTCCCACCATATAACATCCGGTATGCCGCCACAGCCCATGCCTTCCCATTTGTGCTTGCCGCCCAGGCGCCCCGTTTGTTGCGCACAATTGCTGAGGAAAGGAAGTATACAGCCAGGCTGGTAAAACAGGAAAATATCAAACTTATCATCTCGGACAACCGGTACGGTGTTTCTCATCCCTCGGTCCATTCGCTTTGGCTGGGACACCAGCTTCATTTGCTCATGCCCCACGGATGGAGATGGCTTTCGCCCATGATAAATTTTTTACATAGCAGGTATCTTAACCCATTTCATTCATTTTGGGTACCCGACCTGCCCGGATCGGTGCTTAGCGGTGTGATGTCCAAAGCCGGCTTTCCCGTCCGGTATGTGGGGTTGTTGTCAAGATTTAACATACAGGTGCCACCGCCCGAAAAACCGTATCAGGTGGTGGCTGTGCTGTCGGGGCCGGAACCGCAGCGAAGTATTCTGGAAAATGCCCTGCGCAGGCAGCTTGAACAAAACAGGTTGCACACCCTGTTGGTACGTGGTAGTGGCAACAGTAGCCATATTGTTGCTAGTAAAGGGTTTGATGTAGTAGATTTTCTACCTGCCCGACGGCTAAATGCGTACATGCTGCATGCCGGTTTGATTGTAGCACGAAGCGGGTACAGCACCATAATGGACCTGTGCCGGCTTAACCGCAAGGCGCTTTTAATTCCAACACCCGGCCAGCCCGAACAAGAATACCTGGCAAGCAAGCTGGCGGGCACAGGTTGTGTAATGGTGCAACACCAAAACAGGCTTAACCTTGCCGAAGCCTGGCACCGCCGCCATGAACTGGTTCCATTTAATATTCCTGACCACCACGGCCAACTGCTTGCACAGGCTGTTCAAACCGTACTTGGAGCTGTAGGCGGAGCCTTATAACACACCCTTTAACCGGTTGGCAGGGTTTTGCTATTTTCGCACCGCATCGGCATGAGCTATTACATCGATACCCACGCCCACATTTATCTACCGGAATTTGATGCCGACAGAGATGCCATGGTACTTCGGGCGCAGCATGCTGGTGTGGAAAAAATTCTCATGCCAAATATAGACGAGCATTCGGTTGAGCAAATGATGCGTGTTGCACAACAATTTAACGGCACCTGCTTTGCCATGGCAGGGCTGCATCCGTGCTCAGTGAAATCGAGCGTACAACAGCAGCTATATGAAATTGAATCATGGTTAAAACGAAGTGGCTTTATAGCTATTGGCGAGGTGGGAACTGATCGGTACTGGGATACCACCTATTGGAACCAGCAGATTGAAGCGTTTACCGTTCAGGCAGGCTGGGCTGCCCGGTTAAACCTGCCCCTGGTTATCCATTGCCGGCAATCGCTTGACGAAACCCTGGACCTGGTAGAAAAGCTTCAGGACGGAAGGCTTACCGGCGTGTTTCATTGTTTTACAGGCTCGGTAAAACAGGCAGAGCGTGCTATAAAGCTGGGTTTTTTCCTGGGCATTGGTGGCGTGGTTACGTTTAAAAACAGTGGGTTGGACCGGGTGCTGCCCCACATACCCCCTGAACGCATTATTCTGGAGACCGACAGCCCCTACCTGGCGCCGGTACCGCACCGCGGCAAGCGCAACGAGCCGGCCTACCTTACGCTCGTATCCGAAAGGCTGGCGTCCCTATACAGCATGGAGGTTGAAACCCTGCGCAGCATGACCACACAAAATGCCCTGAAGCTCTTTCAACATGTTCGCTGAAAAAACGATAACCATTCATACCGAGTCGGCACGTGCCCGGTTACTCATAATCTATACAGGAGGTACTTTTGGCATGACCTACAATACTGATGGTGTGCTGGTGCCGTTCGACTTTGAGGCCATACTCGGGCATTTGCCGGTGGTGCGTCACATGGGTTTGTCGTTTACGGTTACCTCCTTTCGCCATCCCATTGATTCGTCCAATATCAAACCGGAACATTGGCAGGGCATAGCCAGTGTTATCGGGCAGCACTACCATCAGCACGATGGTTTTGTAATACTGCATGGTACCGATACCATGGCCTACACTGCTTCGGCTTTAAGCTTTATGCTGGAAAATCTCGGTAAGCCCGTAATACTTACCGGAGCGCAGTTACCGGTAAGCGACCCGCGTTCGGATGCACGCGAAAACCTTATTACTTCATTAGAAATTGCCTCGGCCAAAACAGGCGATCGGGCCGTGGTGCCTGAGGTGTGTATTTACTTCGATTACCGGCTGTTGCGCGGCAACCGGACGCGGAAGGTTGAGTCCATGCAGTTCAATGCTTTCGACTCTGGCAACTATCCGCCCCTGGCCATTGCCGGGGTTAAGATAAACTACAACCACAATCTTATCCGGCCTTTTCCGCGTCAGCCTTTTCGGGTAAGCACGGCACTGGATAATCGCATAGCGGTGCTGCGGCTGTTTCCGGGCATAACCGAAAACGTGGTGAAGGGAGTGTTGCAGACTGCCGGCCTCAGGGCTTTAATAATTGAAACCTTTGGCGCCGGAAATGCGCCATCTGATGCCTGGCTGCTGCGGTTGCTTAAAGAAGCTACCAACAGCGGACTGGTGGTGGTTAATATTTCGCAATGCCCGGGCGGCAGGGTAGTTCAGGGACGCTATGAAACCGGGCAGCAGCTGGAAAAAGCCGGTGTTGCGGGTGGTGCCGATATGACCACCGAAGCGGCCCTTGCCAAACTTATGGTTTTAATGGGCAGGTACACTAATGATGAGGTGAAAACGCGGATAAGCGATGATCTGGCAGGAGAATTAACGCCCTACTAAATTTGCGTTTCTGCGGAGAGAGCGGGATTCGAACCCGCGATACCGTTTCCGGTATACACACTTTCCAGGCGTGCTCCTTCAACCACTCGGACACCTCTCCGTAAAAAAGAATTGCAAAGTAAATCAAAAAAATTAAGCCATACACGGGCATGTTCATCAGGTACAATACAGGAAAAATCCCCCGATTTTGCCTTTGCTCCAAAATGTGTCTTTTTGCCTGTTAGGTTGTTATTTCAGTAGAATATCGGGCAAACAGCCGCCGGTAGAAAATTTTTTTAAAAAAGTTACTTAAATTACCAAAACCTTTAATTTTGGCGTCTTCAATGGACTACTTAAACCTTAAACTATGAAAAAATTACTCGCTATTCTGGCATTAACCGGGGTTCTGGCAACTGTAGTCTTGGCCCAGTCTACTGATGGATCACAGCCCGCTACCGAAGAATCGGGACCTTCCTTCCATCAGGTTTTGAAGGAGAAATTTATTGAAGGCGATGTGCGCTTTATGACTCCGGTGTTAATCTGTTTGATTTTAGGATTGGCATTCAGCATTGAACGGATCATAACACTCAACCTGGCCACTACCAATACCAAAAAACTGTTGGCACAGATTGAGGATGCCCTTGCCAAAGGAGGCGTTAATGCAGCACTTGAGGTTACGCGCAACACCCGCGGGCCGGTTGCTTCCATTTTTACCCAGGGTTTAATGCGCTATTCCGAGGGTATTGAAATGGTAGAAAAATCGATTGTCTCATATGGTGGAGTGGAGATGGGCAAACTGGAGCGTGGCCTCATCTGGATTTCATTGTTTATAGCACTTGGACCCATGCTGGGCTTCTTTGGAACGGTAGTAGGTATGGTACAGGCTTTCTCTGATATTGAGGCAGCCGGTGATATTTCGCCCAACATTGTTGCCGGGGGTATGAAAGTGGCCCTTACCACAACAGTAGGTGGTTTAATTGTGGGTATGGTGCTGCAGGTATTCTACAATTACCTGGTTTCAAAAATCGATTCACTGGTAAACAATATGGAAGACGCCTCCATTGCCCTGGTTGACCTGCTGGTGAAGCACAAACTCGTATCTCAAAAGTAATTACCTATGAGAGGTTTTATTATTGTTCTCATTGCGGTAGCGCTGGTGGTTGCATCTTTAACATCGGTAGATGCCGGCCTGTACATTGGCTACATTCTTTTTGGTGTTGCGGTGTTGACGGCCGTTATCCTTCCGCTGGTAAAATCGCTGCAGTCGCCCGGTGAATTGAAAAAGCCGCTTATTGCTATTGTAGCAATGGTAGCTTTATTCGCCATTTCGTATGCCCTTACCGGCAGTGACCTTACAGCCGAGCAGGCCGCCAAGGGAATTACCGAAACCACCTCGAAACTGGTGGGTGCCGGTCTTACCCTGTTTTACCTGATTTCCGGCATTGCCGTGTTGGGTTTGATTTATTCTGAAATCAATAAAGCGTTAAAGTAAAATGCCCCGTCCTGTTCCCGATATACCCAACGCCTCGATGGCAGATATTGCGTTTCTGCTGCTGGTGTTTTTTTTGGTAACCACCACAGTGGCCAACGATAAAGGTTTAAGTATCCTGCTGCCACCGCCTCCTGAGGCGCTTCCGCCCGATATGGATATTAAAATACAGGAGCGTAACCTGTTTAAAATTCAGGTTAACTCTTTTGATAATGTACTGGTAGAGGGCGAGCCGTTTACGGGAACGCCTGATGAACTTACGGAACGCATTAAAAAGTTTATATTAAACTATGGTGCCGATCCTGCTTCATCAGACAACCCCGAGAAAGCCATCGTTTCGTACAAAACCGACCGGGGTACAAGTCACAAAAAATTCATTGAGATACTGGATGCCATTCAGGCTGCGTACTATCAGATTTATGCTGATAATGCCGGTGTATCGGTAAAAAAGTGGCTGGACCTGTCATCGGATCTGAACGATCCGGAAAACCGGAAACTTTACGATTTAGGCCGGAGAAAGCGTCCGGATGGTACCATCGAAATTCCTATGAACCTGTCGATTGCTGAACCCACTAAAGTAGGAGGATAACTTTATGTCTAAATTCAAGAAAAAGGCTGCTGTTAAACAGGAAATACCCACCTCGTCTATGCCCGATGTGGTGTTTATGCTCCTGTTTTTCTTTATGGTTACCACGGTGTTGCGTGAAACGTCAATTAATGTTAAGCAGCATTTGCCCGAGGCTACACAGCTAAAAAAGCTGGCCCGCAAATCACTGGTAGCCTATATGTATATTGGCGAGCCGAAAAAAACCGATGAGTGGGGTAAAGAACCCAAAATTCAGGTAAACGATGTGTTTATTGAACCCAAGGATGTGATTCAATGGGTGAACACAGAAAAGTCGAAACTCAATGAATTTGAGCGCGACCAGCTTACCGTTTCCATGAAGGTTGATGAAGAGGTGAAACGCGGCATCATTGCCGATGTGGAAACCCAACTTCGAAAAGCCAACGCCCGGCTGCAGCTGTACTCCACCCAGCAGCGCAGGGTTGAAAATTAACCCCAACCCAAACACCACAGCCCTGCAACAGCAGGGCTTTTTTATGAATACGCAACTGCAACGCAATAATCCCGCTGTTGTCAAGGCCTGGTGCATGTACGACTGGGCCAACTCGGTGTACTCGCTGGTTATTACCTCGGCCATTTTTCCGGTGTATTATAAAGCTGTAGCCATTACGCGCGAAGGCAGCGACACGGTGCCTTTCCTGGGGTTTATGATGAAAAATTCAGTGCTGTACTCATACGCGCTGTCATTTTCTTTTCTGGTGGTAGCTGCCCTGCTGCCACTGCTCTCGGGTGTATCGGATTACACCGGACGTAAAAAGCTGTTTATGCAGGTATTTGTGGTTATGGGTAGCCTGTCGTGCATAGGCTTGTATTTCTTCGAAGGGATCGAAACCCTGTACTGGGGTATTTTTTGCTCGGTAATGGCCAGTATTGGCTACTCCGGCAGCCTGGTTTTTTACGATGCCTTTCTTCCTGAAATTGTTACCGAAGACCGGCTGGATGAGGTAAGCGCCAGAGGGTACGCTATGGGCTATTACGGAAGTGTAATTCTGATGATTGCCTGCCTGGTGCTCATACTCAATCCCCCGTGGTTTGGCTTTGCCACCGAAGGCGAAGCCACGCGGTTCAGCTTTCTGCTGGTGGGCCTTTGGTGGATGGGCTTTGCCTGGTTGGCGTTTCGAAAACTGCCCGAAAGGCCATCCGTTAAGCCGCAACGACAGGTGTGGCGAAATGGCTATGAAGAGTTAATGAAAGTGTGGAACGAATTGAAGTTCAACCCCGACCTGAAGAAATACTTAATAGCCTTTTTCTTTTTCAACATGGGCGTTCAAACAGTTATGTATCTGGCCACGCTTTTTGGCACCGATGTGCTGCTGTTGCCCGCGCAGAATCTTATAGCCACCATTCTGCTCATTCAGCTGGTGGCGGCTGCGGGGGCCAGGTATTTTGCACGTTTATCGCAAAGAAAAGGCAACTCGTTTACATTAACCCTTATGCTCACAGGCTGGATTGTGGTTTGTTTTTCGGCTTACGCCATTCAGGCGCCATGGCAGTTTTATCTTCTTGCCGTGGTGGTGGGCACCATCATGGGGGGCATTCAGTCGTTGTCGCGGGCAACCTATGCCAAATTGCTGCCTGCCGAAACCGCCGATCATGCATCTTATTTCAGTTTTTACGATGTAACCTACAACCTGAGCATTGTGATGGGCACGTTTTCGTATGGGTTGGTGCACCAGCTAACAGGCAGCATGCGAAACAGCGCGCTGGCGCTGGCTTTATATTTCCTGGCCGGCCTTTACTTTCTGCACCGGGTCCGGGCTGCCAGCATCCGCAGAACCGGTCCGGCAGGCAATTAGTAGCGCAGGTGTTTTACGGTAATGCCGTTATTGATAAGCTGGCGCAGCGAGTCAATGCCTATCTTAAGGTGCAGTTCAACAAAATTTTGGGTAACCACGCGGTCGCTTGCCTCGGTTTTCACGCCTTCGGGTGTCATGGGCTGGTCCGACACCAGCAATAAGGCCCCTGCCGGAATTTTGTTTTTAAAGGCTGTTGTGAAAATGGTAGCTGTCTCCATGTCAATGGCCTGGGCGCGTATTTTTCTTAGATAGATTTTAAACTTTTCGTCCCATTCCCAAACTCTCCGGTTGGTGGTGTACACCGTGCCGGTCCAGTAATCCTGATTGTAATCGCGTATGGTTGTTGATATGGCCTTTTGCAGGGCAAAGGCTGGCAGGGCAGGGACTTCGGGTGGCATGTAGTCGTTGCTTGTTCCTTCGCCCCGTATGGCAGCAATGGGTAAAATAAAGTCGCCTATATCGTTCTTCTTTTTCAGCGCCCCGCACTTACCCAAAAACAATGCAGCCTTTGGCTTGATGGCACTCAGGCAGTCCATTATTGTAGCTGCGTTTGGACTGCCCATACCGAAATTTATTATGGTAATACCCTGGGCAGTGGCATTGCGCATGGGTCGGTCGGTTCCGTTAACGGGCACGTTGTGCCATTCAGCAAATAACTTAACGTAATTGTCGAAATTGGTAAGCAAAATGTACTGTCCGAACTGATCAAGCGGCTGCCCGGTGTACCGGGGCAACCAGTTTTCTACAATTTCCTGTTTAGTCTTCATAAGCTGATGTAACTTGCTGCATGCACAAATTAAATTTTCCTGATGCGGAGTTAAAAATTATGCGGCAGTTGGGCAAGCTATGGATTTTTGACCGCATTAGAAAAAAAAAGGTGGTGCTTACACCCGAAGAGTGGGTACGCCAGCATTTGGTCAACTTCCTTATACGGCACCGCAACTGCCCCCGTAGTCTTATGCAGGTTGAGCGGGGATTGATATGCAACGGGTTACCCCGCCGGGTAGATGTAGTGGTTTTTGACCGGCAGGGCGGGCACTGGCTGGTTGCCGAATGCAAAGCTGCCAATGTGGAACTCACCAGCTATGCAGCCATGCAACTGGCTCAGTACAACATGCCCCTGCAGGCCAAATACCTGCTGCTTACCAACGGCCTGGTCCATTATTGTTACGCAGCCGATTATGAAAATGCAGCGCTTACCCCGTTAAGCGATGTACCCTTTTACGATTAGGTTTTACAAAAACTTTTTAACATCGGTATAAGGCAGGTTAAAGGCATCGGCTACGCCTTTGTACACCACCTCTCCGAATACTACATTCAGGCCCAGCCGGAGCTCGGCACTTTCCTGGCAGGCCTTTCTCCAGCCTAAGTTGGCTAGCTTAATGGCATAGGGCAGTGTAGCGTTGGTAAGGGCCAGAGTGGAGGTGTACGGTACCGCACCAGGCATATTGGCCACGCAATAGTGTACCACATCGTCAATAATGAAAGTGGGGTTTTCGTGGGTAGTAGGGGTACAGGTTTCAATGCATCCGCCCTGGTCTACGGCCACATCAACAAGCACTGTTCCGGGGCGCATGGTTTTCAGCATGTCACGGGTAATAAGTTTCGGGGCTTTGGCGCCGGGTATCAGCACGCCACCAATAATCAGGTCAGCATCGCGCACCAGCTCGCGAATCACATATTCGTTCGAAACCATGGTGCGCACGTTTTTTGGCATTACATCGTCCAGGTATCGAAGCCGGTTAATGTTTACATCCAGTATGGTAACATCTGCACCCATACCGGCAGCAATTTTGGCAGCGTTGGTGCCCACCACGCCACCGCCCAATATCAGCACTTTGGCGGGTTTAACACCAGGTACACCACCCAGCAAAATGCCGCGTCCTTTCAATGGTTTTTCCAGATATTTAGCGCCTTCCTGCACAGCCATGCGGCCGGCTACTTCCGACATAGGAATGAGCAAAGGAAGGCTGCCATCGGCCCGTTCAACGGTTTCGTAGGCCAGGCAAACGGCTCCGCTATCCATCATGGCGCGGGTAAGCGGTTCGTAACTGGCAAAGTGAAAGTAGGTAAATACCAGTTGTTCTTTCCTGATGAGTTTGTATTCAGGTTCAATGGGTTCTTTTACTTTTATAATCATCTCGGCCTGTGCATACACGTCAGCGGCCTGGTCGATTATCGTGGCGCCCGCCAGTTTGTACTCATCGTCCGTAAAGCCGCTTCCCGCTCCGGCCGATTTTTCGATGTACACCGTATGTCCGCGCTTTACCAGTTCCTTTGTGCCTGCAGGGGTAAGGGCTACGCGATTTTCGTTGTTTTTAATTTCTTTCGGAACGCCAATAATCATGGTTAAATCGTTTGAATTGGCTGCAAAGATAACCGGCAGGCCCCAAATCGCAATTGGCATTTGGCAGCGTATTGGCTATTTTTGACCGGAACGAAAATTTTGTGGTGTGGCTGAGACAAAAACATCAAAAACCCGCTTTTCGCAGGCACGTATAAAAGAAATTCTTGCCGATTACCGCCTGGCCTGCGAAAGCCGCGAGGCCAGCCTGCTGGGTCGCAAGGAAGTGTTCATGGGAAAGGCCAAGTTCGGCATTTTTGGCGATGGCAAAGAAGTAGCCCAGATTGCCATGGCCAAGGTGTTTCGTACCGGAGATTTCCGGTCGGGATACTACCGCGACCAGACTTTTATGTTTGCCATAGGCGAGCTAACACTGGAGCAGTACTTTGCACAGCTCTATGCGCATACTTCGGTTGAAGCCGAACCGGCCTCGGCCAGCCGGCTGATGAACGGACCTTTTGCTACACGATGGCTGGATGAAAACGGTAGGCTTAAAGACCTTACCAAACTACGGAATTCCTCTTCAGATATAAGCCCTACGGCTGCCCAAATGCCGCGCCTTTTGGGCATGGCTTATGCTTCAAAACTTTTTCGACACAACATAGAGTTACATCAATATACCCACCTTTCGCGGCAGGGTAACGAAATTGCCTTTGGAACCATTGGAAATGCCTCCACTTCCGAGGGCATGTTCTTTGAAGCCATGAATGCAGCCGGCGTACTGCAGGTGCCCATGCTGGTTTCGGTGTGGGACGATGACTACGGCATATCGGTTCCGCAGCAATACCATACTACCAAAGGCAGCATTTCCAAGGCATTGGCTGGTTTGCAGCGCACCGGGAACGAAGCCGGCATTGAGATATTTACCGTGAAGGGTTGGGATTATCCGGCTTTGCTGGACACATATCGTAAAGCCGAAAAAATATGCCGCGAACATCATGTGCCCGTGCTGGTGCATGTTACCGAAATGACCCAGCCGCAGGGACATTCTACTTCCGGTTCGCACGAACGCTACAAATCAAAAGAGCGGCTGGCCTGGGAAGCTGAGCACGACTGCATTAAGAAAATGCGCGAATGGATTACCAGCGAAGTGCTGGTTTTACCCGAAGAACTGGATGCCATTGAAGCAGAGGCCCGCCAGCGGGTACGCAAGGCCAAAGAAAATGCGTGGAAAGCTTTTACCGAAGATATTCAACAGGACCAGCGCGAACTGGAAGCCATACTGGCTAAATTGGAAAACCAATCGCAATACAGCTATGAAATTGCTGAAGTGAGCCGAAAGCTTAAACGCACAATAAACCCGGTTCGCATGGATGCCATGCACGCAGCGCGCAAAGTAATGCGCCTGGTGCGCCATGAACAGTCTGCCGGCCGCGAAGAATTGCTGGGCTGGATAAATAACCTGCACCAAAAAGCTTACGACCGGTACAGTTCACATCTGTATAGCGAGTCGGAGGAGTCTGCCCTGCGCGTGCCCGAAGTTAAGCCGGTGTTTTCCGATCAGTCGCCAGAGGTAGATGGGCGCGAGGTGGTTCGGGCCTGCTTTGATGCCGCCCTTGCCCGCGACCCGAGGGTGTTTGCCTTTGGCGAAGATGTAGGTCGTATAGGCGATGTAAATCAGGGCTTTGCCGGTTTGCAGGAAAAGTATGGAGAGCTGCGTGTAACCGACACGGGCATACGCGAGTGTACCATTATCGGTCAGGGCATTGGCGCCGCGCTGCGCGGGCTGCGGCCCATAGCCGAAATTCAGTATCTGGACTATCTGTTGTATGCATTGCAGATTATGAGCGATGACCTGGCCTGCCTGCAATACCGCACAAAAGGCGGGCAGAAGGCGCCGCTTATTATCCGCACAAGGGGGCACCGCTTGGAAGGAGTGTGGCACTCCGGGTCGCCTATTGGAATGATTTTGCACAGCATTCGCGGAATTTATGTGCTGGTGCCCCGTAACATGACCCAAGCTGCCGGGTTTTATAACACTATGTTAAGATCGGACGACACGGCATTGATTATTGAATGTCTTAACGGATACCGCCTTAAGGAGCGCATACCCGATAACATAGGTGAATTTACCGTTCCGCTGGGTGTACCTGAAATTTTGCGCCACGGTACCGACGTTACGCTGGTAACCTACGGTTCCATGTGCCGCATTGTTATGGAGGCTGCAGCCGAGCTGGAGCAAATGGGCATTTCGTGCGAAGTAATTGATGTTCAAACACTGCTGCCATTCGATATTCACCAGGTTATTTTAAACTCGGTTAAGAAAACCAATCGGGTGGTGTTTGCTGATGAAGATGTTCCGGGAGGAGCTTCGGCATTTATGATGCAGCAGGTACTGGAGGTGCAGCAGGCCTGGCGCTACCTCGATACCCCGCCGGTTACCATTACGGCCCGCGAACATCGCCCGGCCTATTCATCAGATGGGGATTATTTTTCAAAGCCCAATGCAGATGACATAATCGAAAAAGTGTATGCCCTGATGCATGAGGCCGATCCGGAAAAGTTTCCTTCGTTGTTTTAGTTAATGCGAACCTGATCGAGCGTAAACTCCGAAACCCGAACTGAATCGCGGTTCAGCGCACGATCGGTAACCACTACATCCAGGGCAATGGGACGTACGCCAAAAACCGAAAGAAAGCCGGTTGAGGTCATTTTATACTTCAAAGTGCCTTCTGATGGCCCACTGGTTTCGGTTATTACCGGAAAGCGCGAATTAAAGGTTGTACAGAAATTATTCTCCCAGCTGTACTCCTGCAGCGATGAACCCACCCGCTGGTAAAACCGTATGCGAAGATTGTAGTGATATTTGTTGGTGGTGTAATACAACGTATCCTGTACAATTACATCGCCTGTTGTTGAGGTAGCAACAATGTTGTAAGACGAATCTACCACGTTGGCCATTTCAGCAGGAACAATCAGGTATTGTACCCGGTAATTTCTGCAACCCAGGTCACCGCTGTTTAACGGAGGCAGATAGCCGTAACCCGGTTTGTTGCGGGTGCGCAGCCGCACCAGTTTACCTGAATTGCCCGTTATTTTTAACATCGGCAGGCTTGATGGAATGGGGTCTGGGGCAATTACGTTTATCTGTTCGGTGGCATTGGGTATGATGGTTGCGCCTGCACCTTCAAGATAGTAATTGATGGGATGATAGGGGTCGCTTTGGTGGTTTAAGTTAAGAGGGTCAAAACCCAGATCGCCATCACCGTCACGAACGTCAAGATAAATGGCCAGGGTGTCGGCATCGCCAAAGGCAGGGGTTTCGTAAAATTCTATTTTGCTAACCGTAACTTCGGGTCTGTTGCTGAACTGCGGTGGCTCGAAACATGAGCCCAACAGGGCCGTGCCCAGTATTAAACCACCCTTGCCTGACAATACGCGCATGTGCTTAAATTTGAAGCCAAAATACGTAACGTTTGCCAACCTTAAATAATTTCCGGAAACAAATACAGGGTATTAACGAACATACATTTACGGATATTGCCTTAAAGGTTTTTCATTACCAGGCCTGTAATAATCCGGTATATCAGCGGTATCTGGCCTTTCGGCAAATAGATTACAGCGTTGTAAATTGCCTTACCGACATTCCGTTTCTGCCCATAACCTTTTTCAAGTCGCACCGGATCATTACCGGAAACTGGAAACCGGCAGGTTTTTTTGAGAGCAGCGGTACCACCGGGCGTTCTTCCAGCCTTCACTACTATCCCGACCATGATTTTTACAGTGTACACGCCCGGGGCAATTTCGAATTGTTTTTTGGCCCGGCAAGCCAATATCATTTTTTTGCTTTGCTGCCTTCCTATTTGGAGCGCAGGCATTCGTCATTGATAACCATGTTGCACGGGCTGATGAAAGAAAGCCGGTCCGATTTGGGCGGTTTTTTTCTCTACAATACTGATGAAATGTTAAGCCGCATGGAGCAGGCCCGGAAGCAGGCCGACAGGCGGTTGATGTTGTGGGGCGTAACGTTTGCGTTGCTTGATCTTGCCGAAAAACATGCTCCCGATTTGTCGGCGTGTGTAATAGTGGAAACCGGAGGTATGAAGGGCAGGAGGGAAGAGATTACCCGCGAGGCGCTTCATGAGCGGCTTAAAAAGGATTTTGGGGTGGACCGCATTTTTTCGGAGTATGGAATGACTGAGTTGTTTTCGCAGGCCTATACGCGGGGCGAAACCCGTTTTTATGCACCACCGTGGATGCGGGTTTTTATCCGCGACTTGTACGATCCGTTTTCGGTGGGTCTGGAAGGGCTTACCGGCGGCATAAACATAATCGACCTGGCAAATATTCACTCGGTATCGTTCATTGAGACGGCTGATTTGGGGCGTGTTTATGCCGATGGGTCGTTTGAGGTGTTGGGGCGGATCGATAACAGCGAAGTGAGGGGTTGTAACCTGCTGGTGGGATAACTTTTTAGTCGATAAAGCGTTTTTTCTTACGTTAAATTTGTTTTCCACCCGCATCCTTTTACCTTTGTTGCGGTAACCTGATTGAACCATGAAAAAACTGCTTATTTTCGTTCTTTTGGCGCTTTTTGCCGTTGCTTGCAGCCAGTATACCTGCCCCACCTACAGCAAAAAAGAAGCCCAGAAGCAACCATCCGAACGTAAAATTTAGGTTTACAGGTAAGCTTCTACATCTTTTTCCGTAATGATGTCGTCTGACATGATTACGAGTCTTTCCACTACATTTCGCAGTTCCCGGACATTGCCTGTCCATTGATGCTGCTGTAAGGCCTGGAGTTCAGACGTATTAATTTTTTTCTTTCGATTGCCGTGCTCAAGTGCTATGTCGGTCAGGAACTTATCGGTCAGTAAGGGAATGTCTTCCTTCCTTTCGCTCAGCGAAGGCACGCGGATTACAATAACGCTCAGGCGATGATAGAGGTCTTCTCGAAAGCGGTTGCCGGCAATTTCCTGTTTTAAATCTTTGTTGGTAGCGGCAATAACGCGCACGTTTACCGGAATATCTTTTTCACCACCTACGCGGGTAATTTTGTTTTCCTGTAGTGCCCTGAGCACCTTAGCCTGTGCCGAAAGGCTCATGTCGCCAATTTCGTCCAGAAAAAGTGTACCTCCTTCAGCCTGTTCAAATTTGCCGATGCGTTGTTTGATGGCAGAAGTAAAGGCGCCTTTTTCATGGCCAAAGAGTTCGCTTTCTATCAACTCAGAAGGTATGGCGGCACAATTAACCTCAACCCAGGGTGCTTCGCTACGCCTGCTTTTTTCATGCAGTTGGCGTGCTACAAGTTCCTTTCCGGAGCCATTGGGGCCAATAATAAGCACTCGGGCATCGGTGGGTGCCACTTTGTCGATCATAGACTTTACCTGCCGTATAGCCTCCGATTCTCCAATGATTTCCCATTTGCGGCTAATTTTCTTTTTCAGATCGCGGTTTTCGGCACGAAGGGAGTTACGCTCCAGTACGTTTCGCAAATGGATAAGGATGGTTTCAATGCTGTCGAAAGGTTTTTGTATGAAAAAGTAGGCGCCCTGTTTAATACACTCCAGAGCGGTTTGGCGGGTACCATGGGCCGAGATCATAATGAAGGCCGTTTGTATGCCTGCTTTTCTGGCGTGCTGCAGCAGTTCAATGCCGTCTATTTTGGGCATTTTTACGTCACAAAAGGCTACATCGGCTTCATTTTCCTGTAACCAGGTAAGGGCTTCCTGGCCATCAGATGCTTCAAACACTTCGTGGCCTTCGTGCTCAAGTATTTCTCTAAGCGAGGCACGAATGGCTGCCATATCATCAACCAGTAATATTCTTGCCATGGGGTTTAGGTTATTTGCAAATAAAAACAAACCTTCCGGATTTTGTCCGGAAGGTTTGGTGTTTTGTGGGCAGGCCTGTAAGCCGGGTTCTGTCTCCCGCAGGGCGGGATGCTTACCATTTATCTGTCCCGTTGCTTAACGGGATCAAGCGGTCTACCCACTCCGGCCGGCAACATAAAGGTTGCCAGGGAATCAGGAGGTTCCATGCCGGAGCCTATTTGACCTTTCAACGCATAAGGTTTTCCATGCTACCGGTTATTGCTAACCGGTACGGTGGGCTCTTACCCCACCTTTTCACTATCACCCCAAAGGGGCTACCTGTTTTCTGTGGCACTTTCTGTCCCGGCCGCTTCACCGGCCGGTCCCCCGGTGTTCCCGGGGTATGCTTCCTGATGTTGCCCGGACTTTCCTCCCCGAGTGAGGGGCGGTAAGCCGGCCTGCCCGTGCAAAGATAACGAAACCGGGCTTCGGCCCGTTCAATGAATGTCTTTTCCGGTGAGTTTTAACTCATAATGGTCGGCCAGTTGGGCCACTTCCTGCACCATAAACTTCACTTCATCTTCCGCCATGCTGTCGGCCAGTCCGCTGGCAACTACCTTTAACTGGTTCTCGTCTAAAATAAATTTGCAGTAATCAAACAATCCGTTTTGTATCAGTAAATCGCGGGCATCAATGCCGCTGTGATAATCGGCCACTTTACTGGTAAACACCACACGCTGCCTGCCGGAGGTTTTACTTTTCTCCAGTACGGCCAGTACGGTTTGAAATCTTCCATTCGGCAGGGGTACTACCACAATGGCTTTGGAGTGGTCGTAGTCGCTAAAAGTGCCGCCAATCTGGTCGGCATAGTTTTTCAGGGTGTTAAGAATATCCATGGCGAAGGGATTAACGGGTATTCCCGGTAAGGTAAAAAAAAACTAAAACATTCAGAACATGAGCCAGTGCCACCTGCATCTTCCGGATGAGATTTCAAGTGCCGGGGCGGGCAGTTTGATAAGATTGATGATGCAGAGAGCTGTGCGTATAGCCTTTGACCGGCTTTTTACATGTGAAAGATCGATATCGGGACTGATGTACAGTTGCCGGCGGGAAGTGTATCCGGCAGACTGGTTTTGAAAGTCTCTTCCGTAAACCATACCGGTTGCGCCATAACCTACGGCCAGGTTAAGCCATTGCGGAAAGCGGGTAAACCGGCTGAGGTTAAACGATAGCCAGTAGGTTTGGCCGTTATAATCTTTAAGTATTTCAGAAAGCAGCCCGTTGCCCAATGTGTTATCCGGGCGCAGGCCAGGATAGGCGGTGCGCTGAAAGGAAAATTTCGGTTCAACTCGCACTTCATTCCACAGACTTACCTGGGCATAATAAAATGCCGACCCGGCCAGATTTGCACCCAGGTCGGGCAGGGAAGCGCCATAGTTGGCTGAGAAGCCGTCCAGCACTTCTATTGGCATCAGCATAAGAAAACCTGTAAGGGCTCCGTACAGCCGGGCGCGTGATGGCTTAACATGGTGCTGTTGCAGGGCCCGCGAAGTGCCTGCCGACAAATGGAAAGCTGTAAAAAAATGTCCGGCTTTATCAACCTGGTTCCATTCGGGCCAGTCGTTAAAAAAGGTAAAGGGCTGGCGTTCGGATTCGCTGTACCACAGGCTTCCGAGTGCCACGAGCGAAGCTGTGTAGGCGGCTCCGGAAATGACAATGAGTTTACGGGCAGAACGGGTGCCCAGGCTGTCCTGTGCAGAGAGTACTCCAGGCAGGGCTAACCACCAAAGCAGGGCGTATTTAATCTTCATCTTCTTTTCGTGCGGCTGAGTCGGGCGGGGCCGGTGATTGTTCCCTGCGCTGGCGCTCATGGGCTGAGCGCAGCAGTTCCTTAACTGCATTAAAGTTTTGGGTGTAAGTAAGGCTTACGCCGGTGGTTATGGTATTCTGGTTGTTAAGAGCTGAGGTGTTTTGGTTAGCGTTGGTGCGGCTGTACATTTTAACCTTGAACCTTCCATCGGGGGTAAGCAGGTAGTCAATGGTCCAGTCGCCGGCCAGCGAAGAGAAGGTGCCGGGCTGGCCGCCCGTTCCTGATACCGAAGCGTTTTGGTTGTTGAAGGTGCCGTCTCCGGTTATGCGCATGCGTCCGTTTAACAGGGTATACGACAGACGGAGCTGGAAAGTGTTAAAAGCTTCCTGGTCCATGGCGCCAAGGTTTACGTCTATCTCCAGATTTTCATCTACCTGGCTCATCCAGTAGCTCAGCTGGTTCGACAGCAGCTCGCTTACACTGTTGGTTACCGAGCCGCTCATGCTGAATGATTCGGGAGGTGTAAACCGGCGCAACACAATGAGGCTAAACACCTGCTTTTTAAGTTCCTGTTCGTCCATACGACTTTTAAAGGAATAAAACTCAAGGTCTAAAGCTACCGGTGGCCGTCCTTCTACCGCCACCGATTTGGGCAGATCGCGGGCTTCAATATCAAAATTTATCTGGGGCGACAGCATGGGGCCTTCAAGCTTGAGCAGCACTTCAACAGGGTACTTCCTTTTCAGGGCAGCACTGTTGGCCAGGGTCGGATCGTTCAATATAGGACCCAGTGAGGCAAGCTGGTTGTAAGAAGCGTTAATGTCGAGAACAGCCTGATAGGGATCGCCATACCAGGTAATGCGGCTGCCGGGTTTTATCTGAAATTCTTTGTTGATGATGTTATGCAGAGTGAAGTTGTACCAGCCTTCGGTAAATTCTATGGGACCAAACATGGTAAACTCGCCATCGGTATTCATTTGAAGTCTGAGCTTACCGTTGCCTCTTCCGCGTATGATATCACCTGCCTTGATGTCGAATATAATTTCCGAGTAGGCATCGGGGGTAACTTCCAGGTTGAATTCCATATTGAAACCCGCGAGTTGTACTCTCTTTGATTCGCCTGAATGAGCCGCTTGTGCCGAATCGGTTTGGGTAAAGTTTACAAAGCTGATGAAATCTTTTTGTTGGCTTACAGTGGTTCCCCCAATGGGGATAAAAATGCGTGTGTTTTTACGGGTTATAGCGTTTACGGTAAGGCTTAAGTTGTTAACTGGTCCTGTTATGGCTGCATCGCCCGATGCATAGGCCTGGCCGTAAAACAGGTCGTTGTCGCGCTGAGAGGTGTTCAGCACCTGAAAATCGGCAAATGAGGCACTAAGGTTAAGCTGCATGTTTGCAAAAGCCTGGTGTTTGATCTGCCCCTGCAGCCGTGCACGGTTGTTCAAAACATCGGTAAGGTTAAAGTCGCTTAAGGTAATGGCGGTTGGGCTAAAGCCCATATTGCCACTAAACCGATAGGTCGTTTTGAGATAATTTACGGTAAGCTCACCATTGGTTATGCTGGCGCTGCCGTTAAGCATGGGGTTGGCCAGTGTGCCGGTAACCTGGCAGGTTCCGGAGATTTCTCCCTGCATCCGGCTGAACAGATCTTCCAGAAAAGGCTCAACTATTTTCAGGCT